>WNFQ01001411.1_pt1 | contig 32620 bp, 37 predicted proteins | sample 5400171 | NCBI WGS metagenome assembly WNFQ01 (sample SAMN13153356, study PRJNA577476) | soil metagenome | isolation source: 20 cm soil under Madrone tree | place: USA:California | collected 2016-06-14
GCGTCAACGTCCGGAATTGATCGACAACGGCCGGGTCGGCCTTGTCGTCGCTGGTCGAATAAAACGTGTCGTCGCCGCCATAGAGCGAAGACTGCAGACGCCGCGTCTGGTAGAGCGTTTCGATCCAGAGACTGTCCGCTAAAAACTGCGGACCTGCAGGATAGTTCGGAAACGCCTGCGTCATCGCTTTGAAATCTTGTCGCGCCGTTTGGTAATCGAGATTGAACAGAGCTTCCGAGCCGGCAATGCGCAGCGTTTCAAATTTCGCGCGCTCGGCTTCGGTGAGCCACGGACTCGAAGTCTGCTGGGCAAGCCCGGTTGAGAATGCAAAGAGGATCACGACGCTTGCTAGAATGTAATTCTTCATAAGCTTACTTTTCCAAGCTTCTCTAATCTGACCAAATCCCGCTTCTGCCTTGTCCGGCTCTGCTGCCTGATGTGCGGTAAGGCTAAGCCTTACCGTTAGCAACCCAGTTTGACTCTGAGGGGGGTTAGGCCCCGAGTTCTGTCGCCCGCTAAAGCGGGCTAAGATCCGTTTAATTCTCGCGGTCGGAAAGGCTGAGCCTTTCCGCACATCAAGCGGCAAAGCCGCGATCCCACTCCTAGCGCGAAAAACTCTCGATGTATTTCACACCGCTGCCTGTATTGAACAACACGACCCGCTCCTCCTGCTTAACCGATCCATCTGCGATCATCTTCTTCAGTGCGGGCAAACATGCTGCGCCTTCGGGCGCGCAGAAGATTCCTTCCGCGGCGCCAATCTCTCTTGTCGCCGCTGTCAATTCTTCATCGGTGACAGCGATCGCAGTTCCGCCCGACGCTCGCAATGCATCAATGATCAGAAAGTCGCCAATCGCTTTCGGCACGCGTAAGCCAGAGGCGGTCGTATGCGCGTTGGGGAATTCATCTGCGAAGCGGTTTCCTTCCGCGAACGCGCGCACAATCGGCGCGCACCCTGACGCCTGTACCGTGACCATGCGCGGTCTCTTCGATCCTATCCAGCCCATCTGTTCCATTTCATCGAATGCTTTCCACATCCCAATCAGCCCCGTCCCACCGCCAGTCGGATACAGAATTACATCCGGTAGATCCCAATCGAACTGCTCCGCGAGTTCATAACCCATCGTCTTCTTCCCCTCGATGCGATAGGGCTCTTTCAGCGTCGAGACGTCAAACCAACCTTCAGCTTCTTTGCGGCGACCCACTTCCGCGCCACAGTCGGTGATTAGACCCTCCATCAAAGTCACGTGCGCTCCAGTCTGCTCGCATTCGATCACGTTGGCGCGCGGCGTGTCGCTGGGCATAAAGATGTGCGCTGCCATTCCGGCCCGCGCCGCGTATGCTGCCAGGGCCCCGGCCGCGTTACCTGCCGAAGGCACCGCCAATTTCCTGGCGCCCAACTCTTTGGCCATTGAAACCGCTGCAGCCATCCCGCGGGCTTTGAAACTCTGTGTCGGATTCTGCCCTTCATCTTTGATGTAGAGCCGGCTCAAACCAATCTGCGTGCCGAGGCGTGTCGCCTGCACGAGCGGAGTAAATCCTTCGCCCAGACTAACGATGTTCTCGTCTTGCTCGACCGGCAGAACTTCGCGATAGCGCCAAAGATCCGGGGCTCGCCCCTTCAAAGTTTCTTTTGTCAAAGAAGCCGCTGCGCTTTTTAAGTTATAACGAACCAGCAGCGGCTTGCCGCATTGCGAACAAAGGTTTTGCAACCGTCGTGCCTCGTGCCGTGTGCCGCATGCGGCACATTCAAGATGAGTGACGTTCATTAGATTTTCCCTTGAGTTTCTTTTTAGAAGTTTCGACAGGCTGTCCTGCCTGTGACAAGCCGACAATGATAGCGGTTTATGGGCTAATGCGTCAGGTGGAGCGAGAATCTTGCGTCGACGGGTCAGAACCGCCTGCGGTAGCGGGCGGATGAACGGCAGGAACTGTCGAGTTCTCAACCAAGGCCGATCGTCTTTGCTTGGAGAGTTCAACCGCCCACTACCGCAGGCGGTTCTGACAACGTGCACTTTGCGCTTTGTGAGGTTAAGCTTGCCCGCGACACTCTAAATCAAACAGGAGAGAAACGAGATGCCAAATCGAACCGCGACGATCCAAACAAACAAAGGCACAATCAAGTTTGAATTACTCGAAGACGAAGCGCCTAAGACTACCGAAAACTTTCGTTTACTGGCCGAACAGGGTTTCTATGATGGAGTAATTTTTCACCGCGTCATCAAAGGTTTCATGATTCAGGGTGGCGATCCCACTGGTACAGGCCGGGGCGGACAATCGGCCTGGGGCGGAAAATTCGCGGATGAGATTAATTCCTCGTCCGAAGTTTATAAGCGTGGCTACAAGGCCGGCACAGTGGCCATGGCGAATGCCGGTCCGAACACCAACGGTTCGCAATTCTTTATTATGCACGCCGACTATCCGCTGCCACCGAATTACACGATCTTTGGCCGCGTGACTGAGGGCCAGGAGATCGTCGACGCGATCGCGACCTCTGAGACTGATCGCAGCGACCGCCCGGCGTCAGAGGTAAAGATGGAGAAAGTGACGGTAGAATAAATCAACAACCCTGTACTCTTGCGGGCTTAGACGGGAACTGATCCACGAAATCACACGAACAAATAATTCGCTTCGTGTTTTCGTGGATCGTTTACTTCAGGACCTTCGCAGAATCAGGGCACTAGCCCGACCGTGAGGGAGGGCCCAGTCTTTCCACGAATACATGGAGCCCTCCCTTACGGTCGGGCTAGTGCCCCATGGCATGCGCCGATCTCGTCAACGAACTTTAGAGAACAGGCTAGCTACACCGAACGCATCACGCCTGCGACAAAGCTTCTGGCGGCACTGACAGACTCCTGCAAGCTCATACCCGCTGCGAGGCCCGCTGCTATGGCTGCCGAGAGCATGCACCCAGTGCCGCGCACCGGCGGCCCATCGATCCACTCACCGCGAAAGACTGTGACCGTTCCATCTTCATCCAGCACGTCGATAGCCTCAGACTGGAGCACGGGCAGGTGTCCGCCTTTCACCAGGACTGCGCGGGCGCCTGCTTCGCGCAGTTTGGCCGCTGCTGCGTGCATATCGGATTCATTTTTGATGGGACTGCCAGTCAAGCTTTCGGCCTCAGGAATGTTCGGTGTGATCAGTCGCGCCAGCGGCATCAGCTCGGTCAACCAGACTTCTCTGGCTGCTGGTTCCATCAGTTCGTACCCTGAAGACGAGTGAAGGACCGGATCGACAACCGGAGCCGGGAGGCTTGTCTCACGCAAGAGGCGCGCAACTTCCAAAACGAGTTCCCGGGTCGGCAGCAGGCCAATCTTAACTGCTGCGATCTGAAATTCTTTGACGAGTGGAAAAATTTGAGCCCGCAGGGACTCGGCCGTCTGATGAATCGAGCCAAAGACCGTTTCGGAGTTTTGAAAAGTCAGCGACGTCACTGCTGCCGCTGGCCGGCAACCGAAGGCCATCAGAGCTCTGACGTCTGCGATAATTCCCGCGCCGCCCGAAGGATCGAAACCAGCGATGGTGAGTACAACTCGAGTCGTACTTGCGGCACTAGCAACTGGAAGCATTGATCTATTCCATCCTCGCCACCAGTTCTGCCGGAGTCTCAAAAACAAAGTCCTTCACCATTCGATGGGTGAAGATGCTTGCGAAGTTCTCGTTCAGATTAGCGAGGTGACGATGGCTTAATATTTCGTGACTTCTCAAAGATATGGCCAGGTAACGTTTGCCCGGGGAGCTAAACGCCAGGCCCATCATCCGAGATGCGAGCCACGGTTCGCCACAGAGATCGAAAAGCAATACACCAGGCTCAATTAAAGCCGGCTGATCACGTTTCATTGTGCTGGGACTGTAATTTAGTTCGAACCTACTATTGGCCACCCGGGCTCTGATTGAATGCGGTTTACCGTCTCGCAAGCAAGACGGAGTGGGCAGGATGAAGCTATGCCTTCCATTTCCTTTGCCCGCTAGCAACAGATCCCTTCTCAGACCATCGGCGCGGACCCTGGCCAGCTTAACTTCGCCGCGATAGATTTCAATATCGAGAGGCTGATCACATTGCCGTACATCGTAGGCCCACCCACCGATGGCTTCATAGTCGACGCGATCAAGGAAGCCTTCGTAACCGTTTCCATTCGCAGCGCTCCATCTCTTTAACTTCTGCAGAAAGGTAGGCTGCCGATCTTCCTTGCCGTTTGCCTGGAGGAAACTCAACACTCGATCCGGATCAAAGGTGCTCAGCGGTACGACCCATAACTGTCGCGCCGTTGAATCGGAACCTTCAGTGAAATTGGTCTTGGAAGGACGATAGGGTTGGGAAGGAGTCAGAGAGTAGTCCGGAGGAAACCCGGTGTAAGGCTCGGTAATTAAGAGCTTTTTCCGACCAGGCTCTACTGTCAGGTCAAATCGCGCCCCTAATCGCTCAACCAGATCCAAAGTCGCATTGTTCATCCAGTGATCGCCAAAGCGAAACGAAAGACACGGCCGCCTCCGGCTTTGCTCGAAGGCTTCAAAGCCCATCCGGACGCAGCTGTCGACCCATTCCTGGTTGCCCATGTCGGCTATCCAGTTCCCAAACGCCTGGTCCCAGCGCCAGGCGTGAATATGCAGTCCGATTTCATCACCGCTTGCCGATAGACGATCGAGAAGCCTGCCATAACGCGCAACGGACCAGGCCGGACCTCCATAAGCCTGAGCGATCTGAGGATCCATGCGCACGAACCAGGAAAAGTGCGCCGCAGTTCCGGTTACATCTTCGAGGTGAGGTCTTAATCGTTCAAAGAACTCGAATGTCTTTTCGAATCCGAGCCAGTCGGAGGCCACTTTTGGCTCTATCGCTCTTTCTTCCGGCTCAACGTCGACGCAAATTACGATTGGTAACTTTTCCATGTCAGGACAGGGATCGGCCGAGATAACATGCTTAGCCATTGAAAAAGGCTCGCGTCGGGAACTGGCTTTTTGCCAAATCATTTATCTTCTCGACGGTGTTCGCGAGTTCATTTGACGCGCCGAAGAGCGTAATGCCAGCGATGCCGCTGGCTCCGGCTAACAAGCATTCGTTCACATTCTCAAGAGAAATGCCGCCGAGCGCCAGCAGCGGAAATTGTGCCAGTTCGCGCGTGGCCTCGGCCAGCTTGGAAGGGCCGAGCGGAGCACCGTACTTTGCTTTTGATGGCGATGGAAAGATCGGGCCGAACACCGCGAAGTCCGCACCTTGCCCGAAAGCATCCCGAGCTTCCGCCAGTGAATGAGTCGAGGCGCCAATCAGAAATTTCGCGCCGAATGTTTTTCGAATAACATCGGCCGTAAGTGAAGTCGTCGTCAGATGAACACCATCGGCGCCGGCGGTCGCCGCAATGTCAGCGCGATCGTTGACCAAGACTCGCGTCGAAGTGCCCCGGGCAATGGTCACGACGCTGCCTGCAAGTTCAAACAGAACCCGTGCCGTTAGCTGCTTCTCTCTGATTTGGATCAACTGAATACCGGCCGCGATCGCTGCCGAAACGTGCCGCAGGAGGTCGCGAAACTCTTCACTGGCGGGCGTCGTCTTTTCAGTGGTTACGCCGGGGGTAATCAGATAAAGGATCGGTTTTGGCAGGCTGAGCGTCATTAGCGGCAACGCGTTCGGACAATTTCTGGCGCGAGCTTTTCACAGAAGCCTGTCCTGAGTCCAGCGCCTTTACAGTCTGGCGAAAATTTATTAACTCCCAAATACCCATTCCAAGATTCAAGATTCCGATTCCTGAGACTGCGCCACGGACCCAGCCCGAGGCCACAAATCTTTGTACGCCATAACCCGCTTTGTGTGCGGCGAGCAGCAGAAAATAATTATTGCTCCAGTCGCTGAGACCAAGCCAACCATGGGGCACCCAGGGCAGGACGGTCAGCACCAGTCCAATCTCCAGACACAGAATGATATAAAAGATGACTGAAAGCCGCGAAGACATTCGTCCTGCTCCTCAAAACACACAGACTTGCACGCGCTTCAAGCGGCGTACATTGACCCGATAAGAAAAGCCCAAATCGATTTCGAAACTAGTTTACGCGCTGCTCGTGGTTCTTGTTTCGATTAGATGCCGGCGCAGCTTTGCCATTCTCTCCATTGGCGCGCGCTTTCAGCTCTCTTAATCGGTCCTTAACACCACGGTAAGAAACATCAATTCCGTAAACTTCCGTAAACAGGTTCAGCGCCTTATCGAAATCGCCAGCTTGTTCATAGGCGGCGGCCAGTTCGTAACGCAAAGCCTGGCGCTCATCCTCCGAAGCCCCTGGAGTATTGAAGCCCTTATTAAACCACTTTACAGCCAGCTCCGGCACGCTCTTCTGCATGAAACAATGGCCCAGGAGGTTGCAACATTGCAAATAGCGCGGCGTGCCATCGGCCGGATCAACCAGGCCGGCGGCAATCTGAAACTCTTCGAGGGCTTCTTCGAATAAGTCCATTTCCTTATAAGCCAAACCGAGATTGTAGTGTGTTTCGAAATCGCCATTACCGCTGCCAGCGGACTCGCCTTCGGCCGACACTCGGTACTCTTCGAATATCTCTGCCAGGCCGGCGTCAATACCGTGGGGCTTGCGCACGACGGGAGCCGGGTCCGGTGGGACCGGCTGCATCGGAGCAGCGACCTCAGGAGTCACAAGTGTTTCGGCCCCCTCAAATTCAAATTCTGCAGAGTCATTTGACGGCTCGGCCGCAGTTCCGGCGTCAATCAACATATCCGGTTCAATTGCTATCGATTTACCCGGCCCACTCATAGTCTCGATTTGACGCCGCCGCAGATCGATATCGGGATGAGCACCAAATTGCCTCTCCAGCAAATCGAGAGTGTCGACCGCAATATCCGCATATCCCTGGGCGATGTAAAAGTCCACGCTCTCGAGTTCCTGCCTGCGGGTCTGCTTCAACTGATCGTCATCAACCGCACTTGCGCTCGTCTGCTCTGAGGTAGGGGCCAGCTCTTCGGCGACGACGGCCTCAAAAGTAAAGCCGCGCTCGATTTCAAACTCAGAGCTGGAGTCGCTCTTGAACTCAGCCATGTCTTCGACTGAAGTCCATTCAAACTCGCTTTCGCCTACCGGAGTAGCCACCGGCGAATCGAATAAATAGTTAGTATCGGGTGCCGTAGTTGATGAAGATTCAGGCTGAACCACTGGCTCGGTGAGCGGTAAAACTTCGGCCGCGGCGTCTTCTTCCGCCCCGCCAAGTTCCCTTAGACGCTCGACATGTTGCGATTGGTCGGGAGCAAGTCGCGTTAACTGAGTAAGCGCATATCGCTCGTCCTTCACCAGCCCAGCTGCTTGAGCAGCTTCTGCCAACCTCTCCAGTGCGCCCTTCAGCTTCTCCATGTCTCGCTGCCACCAAAAGGCGCGAACCAACAAACGCAAAGCTTGCACGTTATCGGAATCACACGCGAGAAACTCGTCGACCAGATCGAGCAATTGATTGTCTTCGCGTTCCGCAAGCATTTGCTCGGCGATGCCGGCCACCACGCGCACTGCCTCATCAATCTTGTCGGCAGAGAGATACAGGCGGGCAACCTCAACGTATTGCAGGTACGCCGATGGTTCTCTGGCTGCCAGTAACCCGGTTGCTTGCTCAGCCTGGAACGGATCTTCGGCCTGGATATGAGCCGTGGCGAGCATTGAAAGTAAGACAACGTCATCGGGATTGTCGGCCGCAGCGCGTGCTATTAGCTCAGCTGCATCATCGGCGGTGCCACGCGCGCTATGCGCTTCCAGTAGTCCCTGAAGCACGACATGATCAGCGGGCCGAAGTTCGAGAGCTTTCCCGAACACCGCCAGCGCCTTGTCGAATCCGCCCTTCACCAGCAGGTGCTGACCGGCTTCGGTAAAAGCGGCCGCGGCTTCCTCCGTCATGCCTTCTTTGAAATAGCCTTCAGCCAGCTTAATCCGCAGGTCAGTGTTCTGCCCATCGAGGTTCGCTATTTTGCGCAGGACCTCCAACCCTTGCTGAGTCGCGCCCGCTTGATGGTGAGCATTCGCTACGGCCAGGTAATGGGCGCGCGCTTCAACGACTAGATCTTGTTCGGCATAAAGGTCGGCGAGCTGTGTCGAAATTTCGGTGTCGTTAGGTTGCAAGCGATCGATTTTCCTGAACATCGCGATCGCTTTAAGCGCAAAGTCCTGCTCGCGGTAATGATCGGCTATACGTCGGAAACAGGTGACCGCCGCGGACTGGTTGCCGATGCGGACGTATAGATCTCCCAGCATGTTAAGCGTAGTGAAATCGTCAGGTTCGTCTTCGACAATCTTGCAGTATTCTTTGACAGCCGCCGGGATCTTTCCCATCTCGAGGTATCTCTCGGCCGCACGCAGAGTCTTTACCTTATCAAACGCCATGTTTTCGAAACTCTTGGACTGGAAATGATTAAAGGCGAGGTCGGGTTCCCTAAAGCCAGAGGAAACAGAAATAAGATGCTGAAAGCCGCTTCAAAGCTCGACGGCCCCTCTACGCTAGCACGCAAAATCGGCAGTGTCAACGGCGTTGTTCTGAAATAAACTCCTGCCAACAGTCGGGCGCGTCTGCCTTTAGTCAAATGACATCGGCAAAGTTCTTCCTGGTCCGCGCAAACCACCAGTATCCCAGGAAAAAACTAACCACAGCGAAGACTGCGAAATATGCGAGGCCAGGCCAATCAGGAAAGTTCCCCTCTAGAATAATCCGGCGATAGTTTCGCACCAGGGGCGTGAACGGATTGAGGTTCACAACGCGTCGATAGCGTTCTGGAACCAGGGACTCAGGATAAATAATCGGGGTCAGATACATCCACGCCAGCAGGAACAGCGTGATTCCCTGTACGATGTCGCGCACAAACACTCCAAGCGAGGCTAACAGCCACGCAGCGCCAAAGGTGCCCAGCAGTTGAGGAAGGAGGAGCAGTGGTAGAAAAGCGATTGTCGCGTGCACTTCCCTTCGCAAGAGGGCTGCTGCCAGGATGAGGGCGATAGTGCCAAACATCTGGTTCGCCACCGCCGCCAGAGTCAACGAAACGGGCAGAGTCTCAAGCGGAAATACCACCCGCTTGACCAGATTTGAGTGTCCAACGATCGTTGTGGAAGAAAGCTGTACCGATTCCTGAAACGCTGTCCACGGCAACAAGCCGCAGAAGAGATACAAAGCGTAGTCCCACTGTGAAGTGCCGGCGCCGAATCTCGCCTTAAAGATTCCCGCAAAGATGATCGTAAAAATCGCGATCAGGACTATCGGCGTCAGCACCGCCCAAACAAGGCCGAGCGCCGAGCCGCGATAGCGCGCGGCTAACTCACGCTTGGTCAGCGACAAAATCAGATCAAATCGCCGTGGAAGTTGCCACAAAGGGCGCCACACTGCACGTCGTGCTGTTTGCGCAGAAATCATCAAAGGCATTCTAGCGTAGTGGCTGGGAAAAGACTGTGCTTCGAACGGGCCGTCCCGCCCATTTCGAGTACGAAAGAGAATTAGAGAAGAAGTTTTTCGATGCTACTTCGTGGATCGACTTACGCTCGGCGAGCCAATCCACGAAATCACACCAAGCCACATGAAAATTGAACTCCGCTGAGTTCACTTGTCGGATGTTTTCCCAGAATCAATTATGAAATCAGACAGTCCGAGTGAGTACCTGCTTAAACGCTGATAGAAATGCTTCCATCTCGGCTTGCTTGCCGATGGTTACGCGCATGTGGTTGGGCAAGGGCGGGAATGGCCGGCCCACTTGCACGCCCCGCTGGTTCATCGCCTCGATCAGTGGACGCGCCGGCCGTTTCATATCGATCATGATGAAGTTTGCCTGTGAAGGAATGAGTCGGTAACCCATCGCATCCAGTTCGGCGGTTACGAGTTTTTTAGTTTCGGAATTGAGTCGGCGGCCGTTCGCTACGTGATCCGTGTCACCCAGACTGGCGTTCGCCGCTACCAACGCCATGATATTCACGCTGTCCCAGACCTGATGCGGCCGGAGGCGCTCTATCGTTTCAGCTTGAGCAATGCAATAGCCGCAGCGCAGACCCGCCATTCCATAGATCTTCGAGAAAGTGCGCGCTACGATCAGATTCGGATAGTTCCTGATCATCGGAATCACAGTTTCATAGTCCGGACTGTCCGCGTAATGAAAGTAAGCCTCGTCAACCAGGACCATGGTGGCGCGTGGGACCTTGTCGATGAACGCGCGAACTTCATTTTTGGGGGTGATGCTGGCGGTGGGATTGTTTGGATTGCAGAGATAAATCAATCCCTCACTCGCGACCGCAGCCATTTTGGAAAGATCGTGACTGAAACTCGCGGTGAGCGGGACCTTAATGACCTCGGCGCCATTAACTCGCCCGTGATTAAGAATGGCTTCGAAAGTTGGATCGGGAACAATCAGCTTTCCGCGACCGGGTGTGAAAGTTAAAGCGCCTCCGCGCGTCGGCCGCGCCAGAGGAACAGCGCCGTTGGCCGGAGAGGTTGGGCCGGTAAACGCTGCCGCGCATAGTTTCAAAATCTCGCCGGATCCGTCGCCTAACAAGATCTGATCTCGATTGACGCCATTAATCCTGGCCAACTGCTCAACTAAAGCATCCGCGTGTTCGTCCGGATATCTCCAGGCGAGGCTGAACGCTGCGCTCATAGCTTTGATCGCCAGTGGTGAGGGTCCGTAGGGATTCTCATTTGAATTCAAGCGCACAGCGCCTAAAGCCGGATTAGCATACGGCTCAGCGGCTTTCGGTGTCGCGCCGGACAGCATCCCACGTTGAGTGACAGCGTACGCCGCGCCCAGACCGAGTAACTGTGCAAACCTGCGCCGAGAAAGTGAAAAGATGTCTGACATTGTCGAAACCTCCAGACGTGAGTTGACTGCGCAGCATTATCCGCCATCAACTCGACGAAGCCAAACTTTTTTGCTGACTGCACGGGCGTCCGGCCCGTGATTCACCCGGGCGCGTGGCACGACTAGCAGCAGGTGCCTCGACATTCCGGTTGTGTTACGCTGACCAAAAAGAATGCGGGATCGAAACGCGACAAGTCTGTTTCCGGAAATGTCTGAGCACGAAGGCGCGAGCGCTGGTTCCACGACTGCGGCGCCTTTGGCTGATCGAATGCGCCCCCGCACCCTGACCGAATTTGTCGGACAGAAACATCTGGTGGGCGATGGCCGAGTACTGCGGCGGCTGATCGAAAGCGGCGGGACATTGCCTTCGATGATTCTGTGGGGCCCGCCGGGAACTGGCAAGACCACTTTGGCGCGGCTGTTGGCAGAAAAAACCGACGCCCGATTCGTGGCCCTGTCAGCGGTCTTTTCCGGCGTCAAAGATCTGCGGGCCGCGATTGCGGAAGCGCGCCTCGATCGTCAACGCCGTCGCCGCACGATTCTGTTCATCGATGAAATTCATCGCTTCAACAAAGCGCAGCAGGATGCACTGCTGCCTGCTGTCGAAAACGGCACCGTTACCCTGATCGGCGCTACCACTGAGAATCCATCATTTGAAGTAACCAGCGCTTTGCTTTCGCGCAGCCGCGTCCTGGTGCTTAATCCGCTGGATGAAAAAGAAGTAGAAACAATCGTACGTCGGGCGTTGGCTGATGAAGAACGCGGACTGGGAAGTCTTCATCCGGAACTCTCCGATCAACTCATTACGCGTCTGGCGCATTCGGCCGGAGGCGACGCGCGCATGGCGCTGGCAGCATTGGACGCCGCGGTCGGGGCAACTCAAGCGAACGAATTCGGGGTGCGCTCGATTACGGGCGATACGTTGATCGAAGCACTGGGTCGCGCACAGTTCGCTTATGACAAAGGCGGCGAAGAGCATTACAACCTTGCTTCAGCGTTGATCAAGTCGCTGCGAAACTCCGATGTGAATGCGGCGCTCTATTGGCTGGCGCGCATGATTGAAGGCGGCGCCGATCCGATCTTCATAGTGCGGCGACTTTGCATCCTGGCTTCGGAAGACATCGGTCTTGCCGATCCGCAGGCCATGGTTCAGGCGGCCGCGGCCGCCGAGATCACTAAACTGATCGGATTGCCCGAAGCACTGTTCCCGCTCGCGCAGGCGACCATCTATCTGGCCCGCGCGCCGAAATCAAATGCAGTGCTGCGCGCCTATTCGGCCGCCCGGAGCGACGCGACTGAAACCGCACGCGAGCCCGTGCCTTTGCACCTCAGAAACGCCGCGACTCCGCTTATGAAAAACCTCGGTTATGGTAAGGACTATCGCTATGTGCACAGCGATGCGAGGGCGAAGGAAGAGATGTCGTGTCTGCCGGAAAAGTTAAAAGACAAAATCTATTTCGAGGATGATCAAACCACAGAGGACACAGAGTGACTCAGAGAAGGAAGAGAGGAAAGCCGTTTCTCCTGCGGTTTTAGCTCTGTGTCCTCTGTGGTGAAAACTTTCTATGGAAACCAAATCAGCCAAGGAGCTCGCTTTCCTTTACGACCTGTACATCGGTGCCGACTGGGCCGAACGGTTTGCGGCGTTGGTTGACGAGCACGTTGAGTTGCCCAAAGAAGGCCGCGCCCTTTACATCGCCGCCGGCACGGCGGGGCATGCACTGGCTTTGAAGCAACGAGACGAACAGCTCACCTTGTTGTGTGTAGACGAGAACGCTGAGTGCCTGGAAATTGCGCAGGCCAAGGCCGTGGCCTTGCATCAGGAAGCCGAGTTTCAACGCGAGGACCCGCAGCAACTCTCTTTCACGGACGATCAGTTCGATCTGGTTCTGGGCGATGCTTCACTGACCCCGCCAATCAAGTTGAAGTCCATGCTGGCTGAGATGGTGCGCGTAGCTAAACCGGGAGCCAGGGTGGCCGTGTGGTTTCCCACCGCCGGGAGTTTCGGCGAAGTCTTCTCGATCTATTGGGAGGCGTTAACGCGCGCGGGCCTCGGAGATCACAGTGCCGCGGTCGAGAATCTGATCAATGAACTACCAACGGTTGCTACTACCGAAGGCTGGGCTGACCAGATGGGATTAGAGAGCGTAACTTCGACGACGGCGGTTGAGGAATTCGATTACGACTCGGGGGAGCAGTTCCTGGCTTCGCCTCTAATTTCAGATTTCCTGTTGCCGAACTGGTTTCAGCGCGTACCTGCGGGTGACCAGGACCGAGTTATCGAGGAGTTAACCAGAATCATCGATGACGAACGACATGACGCGGCCTTTACGTTGACCCTCAAGGCTACACTGATCGTGGGAAAGAAGATCAGCGTACACTAGAAGCTGGCCGCAACGGCGGGCTCCCGAGGATGAGGTCAGTACCGGGAGCAGTAGCGACCGGGTCGAGTGCTCGTGCGGGTCGCATGTAGGGTATTGAGACCCGGTCGCTACCGCTCGCGGTACTGACCTTATAGCCAGCGGTTTCCGGCCCCCAAATAATCAACGGCGCGAACGTTTTCACTTTCGCGCCGTCGATGATAATGGGATTGATCCTTAGTTATAAACACACACGACCCGAACCCAAGCCTAACGATCGAGTTTCCTACTCTCCTCAGCCTGTCTCTGTTGAGCGCGACGGCGCGCTTCTTCAAACAACGCCTCATCGTCGACCGCGTCCAGTTTCGCGCGCGGGTCTGGTTTGATTCTGTCATCCCGATCGGCTTCGTCCATTCCATCTTTGAAAGCCTTCTTACTTTGACCCAGAGCTTTCGCCAGTTGCGGCAACTTGCTGCCGCCGAACAGCAAAAAGATCGCGGCCACAACCAGAATTATGATAGTAGGACTTTCCAGTGCGAACAGCAGCACAGTCATAGAATTCTCCTTCAGCCTTTCGGAAGTAGCTCAAGCGCGGACGCAGAGATCGCTGCCGCCGTCGGACTCATAGAAAAGATACTTGCGCCAGGTTTCGTCGGCCCGACCCAGATAGCGCATGATCTGGCGATTGACGTGCAGTGAAAACGCGCGCGGCCGGCGCAACAGGTTCATGCCCGACTCTTCGGGTGTGCGGTTGCCCTTGCGGTGATTACAACGCTTGCAACAAGCAACCAGATTGTCCCAGGCGGACTCTCCGCCGCGTGAGCGCGGCACGATGTGATCCAGCGTCAACTCGGACGGCGCGAATTGTTTGCCGCAATACTGGCAGCATGAATGGTCGCGAAGCAGAATGTTCTTGCGCGAGAGTGAACGGCGTTCAAACGGAATATGGCGGTACTCCATCAACCGGATCACCGCGGGCGCGTGCAACGTAACCTTCTGGGAGTGCAGCATGTGACCGTTGTGTTCTTCCATGCGGGCCACGCCTTTAAAGATCATGACCACCGCGCGCCGTTCGGTGCACACGTTGATTGGCTCGAAGGAAGCATTCAGTACTAATACGCGGGCGTTCATGATCGAAGCTGATATTACGCGAGGCCGGAGGAAAGTGTCAAAATTGTGGCGGCGGACCCATCCGCAGGCCGCGTCAGAAGCCCGACCGTAAGGAAGGGCTGGGGTTAGACATGCCCACGTGGATCCGGGGCAGTAGCCCGACCGTAAGGGAGGGCTCAGCGCTCTTGCGGCTGTGCCGCCTGATGTGCGGAATATCTGACCTTCCGCGAGCTTCACTATGGATATCGGGGCTACGCCCCGATCACCCTACCGAAACCGATCCGTCGCTTCCACCAGCCCGCTCGTGTTTCCCGGCTCCATGATCGAATGCCCCGCATCCGGCGTGATCTTCAGCTCCGCTTCCGGCCAGGCGCGATGCAGATCCCAGGCACTCGTCATCGGACAAACCACGTCGTAACGTCCCTGCACGATCACGCCGGGAATGTGACGAATCTTTCCCACGTTCTCGATCAGATAGTTCTCAGTGGGGAAGAAACAGTTGTTCATGAAGTAATGACATTCAATCCGCGCAAAGGCCAAAGCGAACTCCGGGTCAGCGAACTTCTCAATCGATTTGTAATCAAAGAAGAGTCTTGAAGTGCTGCCTTCCCAGATGCTCCAAGCGCGCGCGGCTTCGACTTGAACATTTCGGTCAGTGCTGGTCAGACGCCGGTAGTAAGCGCTCACCATATCGTCGCCCTCGGCTTCGGGAATGACCTTCACGAATTCTTCCCAAACATCGGCGAAGACCCAACTGCATCCGTCCTGATAGAACCATTTGATCTCTTTCGGCCGGCACAGAAAAATTCCGCGCAGCACAAGTTCAGTCGCGCGCTCGGGATGCCTTTCCGCATAAGCGAGCGACAAGGTGCTGCCCCACGATCCGCCGAACACCTGCCACTTATCGATGCCGAGATGTTCACGCAGCTTCTCAATATCCTCCACCAGATCCCAGGTAGTGTTCTCTTCAATCGAAGCATGCGGCGTGCTCTGCCCCGACCCGCGCTGATCGAACAGCACGATGCGATACGCCGCCGGATCGTGAAACTGCCGGTACTCCGGCACAATGCCTCCGCCCGGCCCACCGTGCAAAAACACCACCGGCTTGCCGTTCGGATTGCCGACCTGCTCGTAGTAGATCTCGTGTAGGTCTGAGACTTTAAGACGACCGGTGTCGTAGGGTTCGATAGCGGGGTAAAGGGTTCTGAGTTCTGACATGGATCGGATTTTATCGTTGCATTGGCGTTTTGAGCCAGTCAGAAAGACGATTGCCGCTCTTAAGCGCCGAAGGTGCGAAATGTAATAGCCTGGGCCAACGGCCCAGGTTAGGTTGTTCTTAGAAATGTGATGAGCGCTGAAGGCGCGGAATAAATTTCGGCTGTGGCGAGATCTATCAAGGCGGTTATGCCGCCCCTGCGGGGCTTAGGTGTTAATTATTGACTTGATCCAGGGGCGGCGCGACTTCGTCGCTTGCCCCTGGCTATTACATGTCACGCCTTCAGCGTGAAGAGGAGGCCTGCGTATTCGCCATTGCGGTTGCGAGCGACTACGCCCTCCCTCACGGTCGGGCTACTGCCCCTCCCGCGACGAGCCGCCCGTTCACTCAGGCAAATCCACTGACTCCGACAAAGCATCTTCTCTAATAGCGAGTTTGTTCATAACTGGCAGGCTGGGCAGTACGGGCACGGGGGCAATGAGCAACAAACCCGCGACATAAAGTGCCAGCGCGAAGAAGGAGACATATCCGGTGACAGGAGCAAACGCCGGAACGTCTATGGCGACGCCTTGCAGCAGGACGGCGGCAAGCTTGCTAAACCATCCTCCTGCGGGAGCGTAGAGTCCCGACACCAGCAAGTGCTTGAGCACGAATGCCGTGCTGAACATGACAATCAGGCTTCTTAACAAACGCCGCGCGTCGAATGTCGAGAACTGATTGGTCCACAGCGTCCAAAGAAAAAAGAAAGAGAACATCCAGTGCAGCAGACCGCTTTCCGGCAGCACAGAATTAAAGGCCTGGGCCGACGCAAAGAAAAGCGCGAGGAGCGTCAGCAGATGCGCCAGATTGGTCAGCATCGGATGTTCGAGCGCGAGCCATTGACGCAGATCGATGGCCCCGGCGCGCACAAACAGCGACCCTAAGAGAATCGCCAGCACCAAAGTAACCAGCGGCGGAGCAATGAATATGAATTGTCTGGTCTGCGCGTCTACTCGCAGCCCGCCCAGCAATGCCACCGTCAGCAGGATCGTCGGCGTGATGATGAAGTGCAGCAGCGCTCGATTTCTTTCCGTGTAGTCCTTCATTTGCGTTGCCGAAAAAGCTTTAAAGGATTCAGGTCTTTCCAGCTTGTTTCAGTTCCCTGTTCCAACTCCGCCTTCAATTCAGCGGCCGTGTGCATTTGCAGATTCGGATCATCGACTATCAGAATGCCGTTTGGCGCCAGGTTGATTGCCCGATTGACGGCCTCCAGCCCTTGCTTGAAAAGCGCATTGTCGTAATAGACGCGGCCCCAGCCTTCTCGATAACAAGCGTAGGCGATATAGAACTGGGTGCGCGGATCTTTCTGCGCGGGATCGGCGCCGGCCCACTCGTCACGCGCCGCGCGAAATTGATCGCGATGAAAGAGCGCCAGACCGTTGTTAAATTTTTCCTGATTGATCTCGTAGATCCCGGCAGCCACCTGTGAGTTCGTCGCTACCTCTTTAAAGGAGCGCGGCTCGGTGGCATAGATCCACACGATGATGCTCGCATATCGCATAGACCAGAGTCCACACAATGCCGGCGATCTGAATTAACTTTCGTTGCATAAGAGGGTGGGAGAATTATAGACACGAATTGGACTTGCAAAAAGTTCGCAGGGAAAGACTCTGTTCGCGGCGTCGCCGCCTGATGTGCGGAAAGCCTATGGCTTCCGGTATGAATTGTTCAATTTCCATGAGGTTCTGCCTCCATCCCGCCGAGGCGCAGCCTCGCCGGGGGAAAACATATTAGAGTCTTCGGAAAGGCAAAGCCTTTCCGCACATCACGCGGCAAAGCCGCCGGCGACGTTGGTAGATGAGATCCAGAAACGGCGTGACTTTGTTGGTTATTCGCAGTATCAGTTTCGCCTTCGGCGTGAAGAGTGGGACCTTCGCCTTGAACTTGCCCTTGGACCGGGGCATTAGCCCGAAGTCAGGGAGGGCTCCGCGATTTCATGCCCTCAATCTGCGCCCTACCTTACGGTCGGGCTACTGCCCCGTTCCTGCTCAGGCTCGCGCGACCGTTAACACGAATACTGCTTCGGCTCCAGCATCTTTCAGCGTCGCCGCACACGCGGACACAGTTGCTCCTGTGGTGAACACATCATCCACCAACAACACCCCTTTCCCCGCGACTAACTTTGGATGACGGACTGTGAAGGCCTCTGCGACACTCTGGCGGCGCGCCTTCGCATCCATGCCCGCGCGATGGCGTTCCGTATGAACGCGGCGGACGATGCTGTGTTGGTCAAGCGGCAAGCCACTCAGGCGAGCGAGTTCGCGAGCAAGCAGCAAAGCCTGGTTGAAGCCGCGTTCACGTTCGCGTTCAGGATGCAGCGGAACGGGCATGATCAACTCAGCTCTATTGAGAGGGTCGCGCTGTTGCGCCGCAAACATCAAGCGCGCCAGGCGAGTGGCGATATGCGGCTGGCGCTTCAACTCCAGGATGGAAGCCCGCAAGGCGCCCTCATAGAATCCGCACGCCCGCGCCCTGCTAAAGGCTTCGTCATCACACCGGCCGCAGCGAATACTCTGACGCTTATCATGGCTAATCGCGGCCTCAGTAAACAGGCCGCACTTCCAGCATACGGTGTCGTCGTCAGTGAAGACGTGAGTCGTCTGCCAGCACGATGCACACACCACGCCATCGTGGCGCGACTCGACGCTTGCGCCGCACACAGCGCACGCCTGGGGATAGACGAGCGCCAGCGCGGCGTCGTAGAGAGAACTGAGTTGATGGATCGTGGAAGACAAAAGTAGTTTTTCCAACGCAAAGATCGCAAAGGTTTTCGCAAAGGCACGCGAAGGGAAAACTCTTTGCGGTACTTTGCGAAGTACTTAGCTTCCTGTGCGTTAATCAAACGATCGCCAGACGCCCTGCCTCACGGTCGGGCTACTGCCCCGCAGCCATTAGAGTTCTCTACCGTGCCTCTATTAACTGCGGAGAGAGAAAGAAAAAGGGCCTCCTGATTACCCAGGAGGCCTCGGATTATGGCATCACGCATTTTGATTTCAAAACAAACTGAGCTGAAACCGGAACGTCGTCTCAGAGTTCACTCTTCATCTCTATGCAGCAGCCCGCGCTCGTTAAGATCGGCGCAACGCAAACAGTATCGGGCCCAGGGCACCGCTTCGAGCCGCTTCTCCAAAATGGCTTCGCCGCAATGAATGCATTTGCCGTAATCTCCATTCGCGATCCGATGCAGCGCGGCGTCAATTGATTCCAGCAACTGCCGGTCATTTGTCGACATCGACATCAGCAACTCTTTGGTGTAAGCGTTCGCGGCCATGTCCGCCGGATCCTGGGTCGCTTCCGCGTCACGTTCCCGGCTGTAAGCTTCGGCCGCCTGAACCTGGCCCACCAGACCTTCACGCCGGACCAATAATTTGTCTCGATAGGTTTTCGATTTCCTCTTGTCCATTCTTTTCGTTCAGTCCTCCAACTCTTTTTCACTTCTGATAAGGCAATCCGCGATTGATCGTGTAAGCCCGATAAAGCTGCTCAAGTGCCACGACCCGCGCCATTTCATGAGTCAGCGTTAGACGCGTCAGGCGCCAACGCTTCTGAACCCGAACGGCAACTTCCTCGCTGACTCCATTGGGTCCACCGATCACCACTGCTACTTCCTTGATCGCATCGTGCTCCCAACGCCGCACTTCATCCGCCAGTTCCTGCGAACTCCACTCCAGGCCTTTCAAATCCAACAGCAGTACCACGCTCCCGGGCGGTATCGCGTCGACAATTCGCTGCGATTCCTTTTTCAGGCTGGCTGGATCCGCCTCCGTGCCCTCCCGCGTCTCAATCAACTCACAACGCACGAATCGCGACAGCCTTTTCAAATACTCTTCGGCCAGCGCACGCAGATGCTCATCTTTCGTCTTACCCGGCCAAATGAAGCGCAATCGCATAGTGGCTCAGACTTCAGTCTGAGATTTCTTTCTGAGGGACATCACAGACTAAAGTCTGTGCCACTTCAGCCTTCATCCTTCCCTTTTCGCGCCAGGCGCTCGTAAAGATTCTTACGACTGATGCCAAGGATCCGGGCCGCTTCGGTCTTGTTGCCTTTGGTGGCACTCAAAGTCTCGCGAATATATTCGCTCTCAACTTCGGCCAGGCTTGGCCTTCGAGCTTTACGCTCTCGGCGCGCCGCCGCCACCCTCGTACTCTCAGGCAAATCCACGGCTTCGAGCTCCGGGCCCGTGGAAACAATTACCGCGCGCTCAATGATGTTTGCCAACTCACGAACGTTGCCGGGAAAATCATAGGCTCGCAACAACTTCCACGCCTGCGGCGAAAATTGTTTCGCCGACCGTCCGTGCTTCATCGCAAACACCTTCAAAAACTCCCGGGCCAACTGTTCCAGATCTTCGCTCCGCTCGCGTAAAGGCGGCAGTTGAATCTGAACCACGTTCAACCGGTAGAAAAGATCGTCGCGAAAAGCCCGCCGCTCTACCGCGTTCTTGAGGTCGGCATTCGTCAGCGCCACCAGCCGCGCATCAACTTCAATAGTCTTGCGGCCGCCCAGCCGTTCAAACTCGCGATGTTCGATCACGCGCAAGAGTTTAGCCTGGGCCTCCAGCGACAGATGAGCGATTTCATCCAGGACCAGAGTTCCGCGGTGGGCTGCTTCCAGCCGCCCCGGCTTGGCTTCGCTGGCGCCGGTGAATGCGCCCCGTTCATGCCCGAAGAGTTCGGCTTCGAGCAGATCTGCCGGTAGGGTCGCACAATCAATCTTGACCAGCGGCTTTTCGGCGCGGCGTGAACGCGAATGAATGAACCAGGCCAGCGCGTCTTTCCCGGCGCCTGATTCGCCAGTCACCAGTACATTCGCGTCAGTAGTGGCCACGCGCTCTGCGAGGTTAACCACCTCGCGCATCGCCTCCGAAAACGCCACCAGCTCGATCACTATTGTTGTCTCAAAGATCAGTTAAGGAGCGCTGCCTATCGCGCTCTGGTTGATCTGATCCTTCCGATTTGCGATCCGAAATCTGAGATCTGAGATTTGAGATATCAGATCCGGAAGGCGCAACGTCGATCCGCTTCGCTTCGCGCCAAAGGCGCTCGAGGTCGTAGAAGCGCCGCGCCTTCTCATCAAACACATGTACGACGAAATCTCCGTAGTCGACCAGGATCCATTCAGCGGTTTGATAACCTTCAACTCGCGCCGCCCGCGTCCCGTGGCGCTTTAGCTGGTCGACCACTTCATCGCTGATGGCCTGGACCTGCCGCCGGTTGGTGCCCGTGGCGATCACAAAAAAGTCCGTAAAGCTGGCGATATCGCGCAGGTCGAGGACCGTCAGATCGAGCGCCTTTTTCTCCCAGGCTGCGTTGAGCGTGCGTCGAATTCGCTCATCAAAATCCGAGAGATCACTGGTCGTAAAGTGTGCGCCGGTAGCCACGCGCGAGCCCAGGGCCGCAGCCTGGACTTCGGAACTGGAAGATTGATCTTTTAGTTTCTGACTCATTTAGTTCTTATACAATTCGTATTTCTCAATATAGTTCGCAACCGCTCTTGGCACCATCTCGCTTAGCTGTGCTCTCTGGCCCGCTCGCGCGGCCGCGCGAATCGCTGTCGCCGAAACGTTTACCATCGCCGCGTCCGTCAGGAAAACGCGTGGCCCGCGGTCGCGATCGAGCGCGGCCGAGATCTGCCGCTGACTCATTCCCCGCACATCCACCACCTGTGCTGCTCCCTGTGGACTTTCCCCGCTCAATTCATATCCGGGTCGCGTGACCACGATTACATCGCACATCTTGAAAAGCTGCTGCCACTCGTGCCACGTCGTGATCTCTGACCAGGAATCCGCTCCGATCAGGAAAAAGAGATGACGTTGGTCGGCCATCGCTTTCTGCAAGCGCTCAACTGTGTCGACCGCGTAGGGCCGTTCCGGTTCATCCAGCTCGATGGTCGAGATGCGCAGTTGCGCATCCTGGTCGGTAGCCAGCGCGAGCATCGCAAAGCGGTGAAACACCGAAGAGATCGCGAATTTGTGCGGCGGCGTAAAGGCCGGAACAAAAAAGACCTCCGCAAGTTCAAACAACTCCAGCACTCTGCGAGCCACCTCAATGTGGCCTTCGTGCACGGGATCGAACGTACCCCCGTAAATAGCTGCGCGCGGCAACGGAGTCATTCAGGCCAAGATCCTTTTGCGCTACACCAAACTACCAGGGTCGAGAATTTCCAGTGCCGACCAGCAGCGAGTCATCAGCTTCGAGGTTCACGCGCTCCACTGAATGCGTTCGCAGTTGTTCAACTTCGCGGCCGACTGCACTTATCAGTTCACGCACGCCGGCGCCCGTAACTGACGAAATCGCAAAGAATTTCCTTTCATCCTGGTTCGCCCGCTCGCGCAAACGTTCGACGCGTTCTGGTTCATCCAGTGCGTCGATCTTTGTCGCTACCACAATCTGGGTACGCTCAGCGAGCCGCGGGTCATAGGCCGCCAGCTCGCGATTAATAACCTCATAATCGCTTACCGGATCTCGACCTGAAACGGACGACATGTCGACCAGATGCAGCAGCAGCTTTGTCCGTTCAACGTGCCGCAAAAAACGATCGCCAAGTCCGTGGCCTTCGTGCGCGCCTTCGATCAATCCGGGTATATCGGCAATGACAAACGTGCGAAAGTCTCCGAGGTCAACCACGCCGAGATGCGGTTCGAGAGTCGTGAAAGGATAGTCAGCGATTTTTGGGCGCGCGGCCGAGACGATCGAAATAAAGGTCGACTTGCCCGCGTTGGGAAAGCCCACTAAACCGACATCGGCAAGCAGCTTTAACTCGAGCTGCAGTTCAAACTCTTCGCCCTCGCTTCCTTCCTGATGGTAACGCGGTGCGCGATTTGTCGAACTGGCAAAGTGCGCGTTGCCGAAGCCTCCGCGACCGCCATGCGCAGCCAGCCAGCGTTGTCCGTCGGCATCACAGTCAAACAGGAGTTCATTCGTTTGCGGATCAAACACCTGGGTCCCTACCGGCACGCGGACAATTACGTCTGCGCCTTCTTTGCCAGAACGATTGCTGCCCTCGCCATGCAGACCGCGACCGGCGATGTGCAGCGGGTTGTAACGCAGATGCAGCAGCGTGTTCAAAGACGCATCTCCCAAGACCCAGACGTCGCCGCCCCGGCCTCCCTCGCCGCCCGAGGGTCCGCCGCGCGGGACAAACTTCTCGCGCCGAAAAGCAGTCACGCCGTTACCACCGTGGCCTCCCTCTATGCGAATTTTTACGCGATCGATGAACATACCGAGAATACTCTGCGATCGAACGAATCCGGGAATTTCATATTCGAATCTGAAATTGTGAGATTAGAGATTTCAAATTTGAGATTCGAATCAATTCTAAAATCAAAAATGCGAGCCCGCTGAGCTAATCTTCCGCGCGGGCGTCGCATTGAGTTGAATCCTGGGTACAACTTTGATTTCTAAGATACCGGGGCGGCGGCAGTCTCTGCCGGATACACGCTGATGAACTTGCCGGATCGGCCCTTTTCTTCAAACTTCACGACGCCATCTATCAAGGCGAACAAAGTATCGTCCTTGCCGCGGCCCACGTTCTTGCCTGGTTTCCAACGTGTGCCGCGCTGGCGGGCCAGAATATTGCCACCAAGGACGCGCTCGCCGCCAAATTTTTTGAGGCCGAGCCGCTGCGAATTCGAGTCTCGTCCGTTCCGCGAAGAACCGACGCCTTTTTTATGAGCCATAACGCTATTTCCGATTTTTGATTGCCGATTGCCGATTGAAAAACCTGATCAAATCGGAAATTGGCAATCGGCAATCCCTTCTATCCAATCGAATCGATCTTCAAAGTCGTGTATCCCTGCCGGTGACCCCTGGTCCTTTTGTAGTGTTTGCGGCGCTTTTTCTTGAACACGATAATTTTAGGGGCGCGGCCATGATCCACAACCGTGGCGGTGACCTTCGCGCCTTCGACCTGAGGCGCGCCCACCCTGGTTTCTTTGTCACCGGTCGCCGCCAACATTTCCAGCTCTATCGACGCCCCGACCTCGTGCTTGAGCGAAGGAACCCGTACCGTGGTGCCTTTTTCTACGCTAAACTGCTTTCCGCCTGCTCTGATGATTGCAATTGCCATAATCTTTCCACACCTGTCAACGAGCTCAACTCACTACCGAAAAGTCGAGCATTATAAATTCACCCGGCGGCCCCAGTCAACGCGGCAGATGCCGTACCGACAGGAGTCTCTCTAACCCCGTTGCGGGCCAGGAAGTCCTCCATGAACCGCGTCGAGATGTTTCCGGCCTGAAAATCCGGATCATCCATGATTTTCAAGTGCAGCGGAATCGTGGTTTTGATCCCTTCTATCACCATTGCATCCAGGGCGCGTCGCATCCGGGCAATCGCCAATTCGCGGGTCCGCGCATGGACGATCACCTTAGCAATCATCGAATCATAGAAAGGCGGGACACGGTAGCCTGGATAGACATAGGTATCCAGGCGCACGCCCGGGCCACCCGGAAGATTGAACGTCGTGATCAGTCCGGGCGAAGGCGTGAACGTATCCGGACTCTCGGCGTTGATGCGGCACTCAATCGCGTGCCCAACCATGATCACGTCGTCCTGACCAAATCCGAGGGAATCGCCTTCCGCGATCCGAATCTGATTCCGCACAATGTCGGTCAGGGTCACCATCTCAGTGACTGGATGCTCAACCTGAATGCGCGTGTTCATCTCCATGAAGTAGAAGCGATTGTCCTCGTCCAGCAGGAATTCGAAGGTCCCGGCGCTGGAATAACCGATTGCCTTGCAGGCGGTCACGGCGACCTCGCCCATTTCCTGGCGCAACTCCGGAGTCATCATCGGTGAGGGCGCTTCTTCCAAAAGTTTTTGATGGCGCCGCTGAATCGAACACTCTCGCTCTCCCAGATGAACACAGTTACCATACTCATCGGCCAAGACCTGAATCTCAATGTGCCGGGGGCGCTCAACAAACCGCTCTATATAAACGTCGCCGTTCTTGAAAGCCGCGGCGGCTTCAGTCGAAGCAGTCTCCAGCGCATGTCCCAACTCTTCCTCTGAGCGCACGATGCGCATGCCCCGGCCGCCACCGCCAGCCGACGCTTTTACAATCACCGGAAAACCGATTTCACGGGCTATCTTGATCGCCTCTTCTTCCGAATCCAAAGCTTCAGTGCTTCCCGGAGTAATGGGGACACCGGCCGCTTTCATGGCGCGCCGCGCTTCAACCTTATCGCCCATCAACTGAATGACACCGGGGCGCGGACCGATAAACTTGATGTTGCAGGCTTCGCAGATTTCGGCAAAATAAGCAGACTCTGCCAGAAATCCGTAACCCGGATGGATGGCGTCAACATTAAAAATTTCGGCGGCGCTAATGATCGCGGGAACGTTTAAGTAACTTTGGGCTGAGGGCGCTGGCCCGATGCAAGCGGACTCGTCGGCAAAACGCACATGCAGCGAGTCGCGATCGACGTCGCTATGCACGGCTACCGTGCGAATACCCATCTCTTTGCAGGTCCAGATTATCCGGCAGGCAATCTCGCCGCGATTGGCGATCAGGATCTTGCGAAATGGTCTGGTAGCGGTGGTCATAGAAGTGAGCAGTAAGCAGGTAGCAGTAAGCAGTTACACCAAAGCGTTGGTGCATTACTGCCCGGGGCTAACCCCTCACTTGGTCTTGATTCCGAAAAGCGGCTGGCCGTATTCCACTGCCTGCCCGTTTTCGACGTAAATCTTGACGACTTCGCCGGCGGTTTCGGCCTGAATCTCATTCATTAGCTTCATAGCTTCGATGATGCACACCACGGTGTTGTGTTCGACTTCACTGCCGATCCGAACGAAGCTTTCCGCCGTGGGCGATGGCGATCGATAGAAGGTCCCGACTATTGGCGAGATAATAATGTGCAAATCCTGATCAACCGAAGCAGCCTCTTCCGCCTGCGCGCCCGGATGGGATGGAGCCGAAGTGGGAATGCTTTGCACGGAACTGCCCGCCTGCGCGCCCGCGGCGATCTGCCTTTCACTTTGCCCCGGAAGCAGCGCCGGCTGAGCGCTCTGGTCCTCTCCGAAGGTGCCGCGTCCAATTTTTACGCGAAATCCCTCGCGCTCCAGTTCGAAATTCGTGAGTCCGTTCTCGGTAATGAGGTCGATCAGTTCCCGGAGCTCGTTCATATTGATCGAAGCATCGAGATGTCTGGGGGGATTGCGATGCCGGCGCCGCCCGCGTTCGCGCTGCCCGCCCTCCGCTGGCTGGTCCGTTGGTGACGGTACCACTTCCGGCTGCTTGGGTTCCTGATCGCTCATGGCCCTTTTGACTCCGATTGACATGGGACGCTCCTTGTTAACGGTCGCATCCGGCCTGGTCCTGCTTAGCTCGCTTCGCGCTCGGCGCCACCTAAAAGCAAGAGCCCCGATCGCGGCTAAATTAGCCGATCGGGGCCCACCCAGAGAGTCGTATTATTCTTCGTTTCCGCTTTCTTCCTTCTTGCTCGCGACGGTGCCGGTCACTTTTGTTTCATCTACCTTCTTCTTCGATCCCTTGACCCGTTTGCGGGCGCTGGCTTGAGCATCCTTCTCGCGCGCGTTGTCCACCAGCTCAATAATCGCGAGTTCAGCTCCGTCGCCGGTACGCCGCCCCATCTTGATAATTCTCGTATAACCGCCGGGCCGATCCTTGAAGCGCTCGCCCAACTCATCAAACAGGCGCCGCACTGCCGCCACGCCCGCAGTCCGCGGAGGCGGTGTCTGGCCCCGCCGAGTTGCGGTGGCATGCCCGTGATTTCCAGCGTGGAAAAAAGCCGCGGCTTGTCGCCGCAAATGCAATCCGCTGATTTCCCCGGTGTTTCCGTCGAGGCCGGCTGCGCGGCGAGACAAAGTAATCGCCTTCTCAACAAACGGGCGCAGCTCCTTCGCTTTTGGCAGCGTGGTTACGATGCGATCGTCGCGCGAATTTATCAGCGACGTCGCCAGATTCCGCAGCATCGAGATGCGATGCTCTGTGGTCCGTCCGAGCTTCCGATGGGCCTTAAGATGACGCATGAAATTTTCCCTACTGCGCGGCTATGTGCACAGACTTTAGTCTGTGGTCCTCTCTCTAATAACTCAACGTGCAGCTTCAGATCACAGACTGAAGTCTGTGCCACTACTGCACGGCGGCTTCAAACTCGTCATCCTCGCTGCCGTCGTCTTCAATCTCGCCCCCGCCGGTGCCGGGAATTGGATTGCCTTGTTCGTCAAACTGCACGCCAAAATCCAGGCCCATACCGCGCAGAATGTCGCGAATCTCACCCAGCGATTTTTTGCCGAAGTTCTTCGTGGCCAGCATCTCTCGTTCCGACCGCTGCACCAAATCACGAATGGTCTTGATACCGGCGTTCTTCAAACAATTATAAGAGCGCACGGAGAGTTCTAACTCGTCGACCGAACGATCCAATTGATCGTTGCGCGGCAAAGGCGCTCGCTCTTGCTGCTGATAGCTGTAGTCCTCGGTGTCTTCCTCAAAGTTAATAAAGATCGCCATATGATCCTTGATCAACTTTGCCGCCAGACCGATGGCGTCGTCGGGCTTGACCGAGCCGTCCGTCCAGACTTCAATCGTCAGTTTGTCGTATTCGGTGTTCTGGCCTAGACGCGCGGCATCAACCGAGTAATTCACCTTTTTGACCGGTGTATGCACCGAGTCAATTGGGATATAACCCAGCGAGAGGTCTTCGTCAAAGTTACGATCCGCCGACACGTAACCCCGGCCGCGTTTCAGCCGCATTTCAATGTTCAGCGTCCCACCATCGCTCAGAGTGGCGATATGCAGCGCGGGATCGAGCACCTCGACATCTGCATCTCCCTGGATATCGCCCGCAGTGACTTCACCCGGACCGGTCCTGGAGATCGTCAGAGTCTTCGGCTCATTCCCATGCAGGGTAAAGGGCACCTGTTTGAGGTTCAAGATCACGTCCGTGGCATCTTCGACCACGCCCTTGATTGAAGAGAACTCGTGTTCGACACTCTCAATCTTGACCGCGGTGATGGCCGCGCCTTCGATTGAAGACAGCAGAGCGCGGCGCAATGAATTGCCTACTGTGGTTCCGAAACCGCGTTCGAAAGGCTGGGCCGAAAACCGGCCATAGCGTTCCGTCAAAGTATCACCGTCAGCCGCCAGGCGGCGCGGCATCTGAAAACCCGTCCAAAGATTATTTTGATCCATAACGTTCCGTCAGAAAATTTGAGGAGAAGTTGTGCGCCCCGGAGCGTGCGTTTTAGTAAACACTCGCTTCGGGGTGCGCCGTATTACTTGCTATAAAGTTCCACGATTAATTGCTCGTTGATCGACCGATCAATTTCTTCACGCGTCGGCAGCCCGCTGATGGTCGCGCTCATTTCCGCGCCCGCCGCTGAAATCCAGGAGGGGCGCCCGCGGCCCGCGGCCGTCTGCCACGCGCCTTCAACGTGAACATTCTTCCGGCTGGCGTCTTTGATAGCCACCACTTCGCCGGGCTTTACCTGGTAAGACGGGATATCAACCTTGCGTCCGTTGATCAGCACGTGTCCGTGATTCACAAGTTGGCGCGCCTGGCGTCGCGAAGTCGAAAACCCGGCCCGGTAGACGGCGTTATCCAGCCGTCGCTCGAGCAAAAACAGGAGGTTCTCGCCGGTGATGCCTTTTTGGCGCGCCGCGCGTTCAAAGTAATTGCGAAATTGTCCTTCGAGAATAAAGTAGATCCGTTTGACCTTCTGCTTTTCGCGGAGCTGCTGGCCATAACCCGCCAGCGCCTTGCCGCGACGCATGGAATTACCATGCTGTCCGGGCGGCTGAGTGCCGCGCTTTTCAATCGGACAGGAAGGTTTGTAGCAACGGTCTCCCTTGAGGAAAAGTTTTGCGCCTTCGCGGCGGCACAGACGGCACACCGCATCTCTATACCTAGCCAAAAGTTTCTGCCTCCAGTCTAACTACAGACGGAAAAGTTTACAGGCCGCGTCTTCGATATTTCAGAACCTGAACTCTCGCATTTGAAATCTTAAATTTGAGATCTGAAGTCCGAAATAAGAGCCGGAGCCCTTCATCCTTTAGGTCAATACATTGTCAATTCCAACTGGCGATTGCCAATTGGAAATCGGCAATCGCAAATCGGCAATACTCTAAACTCTGCGCCGCTTGGGTGGTCTACATCCGTTGTGCGGAATCGGCGTGATATCGCGGATCGCGGTAACACGAATCCCGGCGTTATTGATCGCCCGAATTGCCGACTCGCGGCCGCCGCCCGGACCCTTCACGCGCACCTCGCACTGCTGCATCCCAGCTTCCGTGGCTCTCTTGGCCGCCTCGTAAGCCGCCTGCTGGGCGGCGAAGGGCGTGCCCTTGCGCGAACCGCGAAACCCGCGAGCGCCTGAGGATGACTGCGCGATCAAGTTGCCTTCGAGATCGGTGATCGAGATCATCGTGTTATTGAACGATGCCGCGATGTAGGCGACCCCAACGGGAATGTTCTTCTTCTCTTTCTTGCGAAAGACCTTCTTCTTGCCAGCGGTGGTTGCTTTTGCCATATGAGATTACTTCTTGCCCGGCGCCTTCTTCTTCGCAATCGTGGCGCGTCGCGGCCCTTTGCGAGTACGCGCGTTAGTGTGCGTGCGCTGCCCGCGCACTGGCAGACCGCGCCGATGTCGCAATCCACGGTAGGCGCCAATGTCCATCAAACGCTTGATGTCCATCTGCACGCGCTTGCGCAGATCACCTTCGATCTCACCCTGAGCGTCAATCACCGCACGAATACGGCTCAGATCTTCTTCGCTCAGATCCCTGATCTTAATGTCGCGATTTACCTGTGCCTCATTGAGAATCGACGTCGAACGAGATCTGCCGATTCCGTAAATGTATGTAAGGCCGATCTCTGCGCGCTTATTGGGCGGAAGATCTATGCCTGCAACACGAGCCATCTATTTCTTTTCTCCCGACAATCGCAGACCTGCATTACCATGCGCAGGCTTGCGGTTAGTCATTTCTGTCGCTGCTTATGCTTTGGGTTGACACAGATCACACGCACAACACCCTTGCGGTGAATCACCTTGCACTTATCACAAATCTTTTTGACGGACGAACGTACCTTCATTACACACTCTCGATCTCATTTATACCGGTAAGTTATGCGACCCCGATTCAAATCGTAGGGCGACAACTCCACCAACACCCGATCACCCGGAAGAATCCTGATGAAATGCTTACGCATCTTGCCTGAGACGTGCGCCAGCACCTGGTGCTGGGTCTCCTCAAGTTCCACACGAAACATCGCGTTCGGCAAGGTTTCGAGGACTTTGGCCATGACCTCTATCGCCTCTTCCTTCGCCATACAGACACAGGAGCGCTATTTCCTACGCTGGCAAACTGCACATGGTAGCATGGCCCTCACGCAATCGCCAAACCGAGCGAATTCAGGAGACGCTCGCCAATTGAACCTGCGACGGGGCACTCGCTCTCACCAGCGTCAATACTTCCGGCCCCTGCTCAGTAATTGCGATCGTATGCTCAGCGTGCGCGCTCGCCTGACCGTCAATCGTGACCACAGTCCAGCCGTCCTTCAAAGTTTTTGTCTGCTGCACGCCCAGGTTAATCATGGGCTCGACCGCAAAGACATAACCGTTCTTAATTTTCGGGCCTTTACCAGGCTTTCCGTAATTAGGAATCTGAGGATCTTCGTGCATGCGGCGCCCGATACCGTGACCAACGTAGTCCCGCACCACGGAATAACCGTGCGCTTCCGCATGAGACTGGACCGCCCAGCCAATGTCCCCCAGGTGGTTTCCAGCCCGGCATTCTTCGATCGCCAGCTGGAGACATTCCTCGGTAACCTTAATTAATTTCAAACGATCCTCGCTAACCTTCCCGACCGGAATCGTCGCTGCCGTGTCCCCTACAAAACCGTCGAGGGTAACTCCAACATCAATCGAAAAAATGTCGCCTTCCTGCAACTCATAACTCGATGGAAAGCCATGCACAACCTGTTCGTTGACCGAGGCACAAATTGAAAATGGAAATCCGTTATAGCCCTTGAACGTCGGCAAAGCGCCCGCGTCCTTGATCATTTTCTCGGCCGCCGCGTCGACTTCAATTGTGGCCAGACCGGGCTCGACCATCGCGCTCAAATGTCGCAGCACTTGTCCCACGAGCTGGCCCGACGCCCGCATCTTTTCAATTTCTTTTTGCGACTTTCCAATAATCATCGCCGTTAACGCAGATACTCAACCAACCAGACTCGTTCGCACCACTTCATGATTCAAAATCTTCTCAATGTCACCGTAAATCTCTTCCGGCGAGCGGGTACCGTCTACCCGGTGCAGGCGTCCGGTCCGCTGATAATAATCCAGCAGTGGCGCAGTCTCTCGCTGATAGGTTTCGAGGCGCACCCGAACTTTTTCCTGGCGGTCATCCGCGCGCTGGATCAACGTGACTTCAGGATGACGATCGCATTTGTTGTCATCTTTCGGCGGCCTGAAGTACAGGTTGTAAATCTCTCCGCAGATCGGACAACTACGCCTTCCGGTCATGCGCTTTTCCAGGAGTTCCAGCGGAACGTCAATGAGAATCGCGCTCAGCTTTTTTCGCTGCCGCGAGGCCAAAGCCTCGAGCATTTCGGCCTGTGCCGCGGTCCGAGGAAATCCGTCGAGGATGAAACCTCTACGACAATCCTCCTTCGCCGTCCGATCCTCGACCACGCGAATTACCAGTTCGTCAGGGATCAGCTTTCCCGCCTGCTGGATTACGCGCACTTCTTCAGCCAGCGGGCTTTGCGTCTCGGCCAAAGCGCGAAACATGTCGCCAGTGGAAATCTGCGGCAACCCCAGGCGCTGCTGCAGCAAGCGCGCCTGCGTGCCTTTGCCGGCACCCGGCGCGCCCATCAGAACGATGATCTTGGACATAGAGAATTGCCGATTGCCGAGTACCAACTTCCGACTGGACCGTAATCGTCTGGAACGATTTCAATTGGCAATAGGAATTCGGCAAGCGAAAATGCATTTCAGGCCCTGCGACCGCGCAGTCTTCCACCACTGCCCAGGAAGCCCTCGTAGTTACGCATCACCAGTTGTGCTTCGATTTGCGACACGGTATCCATCGCAACGCCTACCAGAATCAGCAGCGATGTGCCGCCAAAATAAAACTGATAACCCATGCCGGTGGGAATCCATTGGAAACCCGGAGTGGTGCTGACAAATGAATCCAGAAAGGTGCCGATGAGCGGCAGGCGCGCCACTTTGAATCCGCTCAGCATGAATTGCGGGAAGAACGCCACCATCGCCAGATAAATGGCGCCGACCGTAGTCAGTCGCGTCAGAATCGTGTTCAGGTATTCAGCCGTGGCCCGTCCGGGTCGAATCCCCGGCATGAACCCGCCGTGCTTGCGCAGGTTATCGGCGACCTCTTCGACGTTGAAAACGATCGACACATAGAAAAAAGTGAAGAAGATAATCAGCGTCAGAAAGATGAGTTCGTAGTAGGGATCTCCAGCGTGAAACACCTGGAAAAAAGTAAATATCTTCGCATACCAACTGCCCGGGGTTTTCGGCGGAAAGGCCGAGAACAAACTCTGCGGCATGGACAAAACCGACGACGCGAAAATCACCGGAATGACGCCGCCCATATTCAACTTTAAAGGCATCGTCGTTTGTTGGCCGCCCACTAATTGACGTCCGACGTGGCGCTTGGCATAGCTGACGGGGATCTTTCGCCGGGCCGCTTCCACAAACACGATGAAAGCAATAATCGCCACCAGCGCCAGCACCAGCGCGATGACGCCCAGAATCTCCAGCGTGTCGCCACCGCTGACGCGGCCCGTGACCTGCTGCACGCCGCGCGGGAGTCCAATCACAATGCCGGCAAAAATCAGCAGGGAAATTCCATTCCCCACGCCGCGCTCGGTAATCTGCTCACCGAGCCACATCACAAAGATAGTGCCGGTCGTCAATGTCAGCACGGTCGTAAACAGAAAGCCCCAGGTGTTTGCGCCTACGCCGTTGATTTGCAGCCAGTGGGCCACGAACGTAGTCTGCAGACCTCCCAGGGCCACCGTCAGATAACGAGTCCACTGATTGATCTTCTGCCGGCCCATCTCGCCCTCTTCCTGCAACTTCTTCAATTGCGGCGAGAC
>WNFQ01000424.1_pt1 | contig 32600 bp, 40 predicted proteins | sample 5400171 | NCBI WGS metagenome assembly WNFQ01 (sample SAMN13153356, study PRJNA577476) | soil metagenome | isolation source: 20 cm soil under Madrone tree | place: USA:California | collected 2016-06-14
CGGTGCGGTTTAGACCGGAAATAAATAAATGGCGGAACATACTTGGATATTCAATTGATGGTGGTTCTGAATCCAATCCCCGTCGTCGAGGTTCTCGCAATTATAATGGACTTCTTGTCAACCAGAGGTCCTTGCAGCTAGTAGCCGAGGCCCATCTATCTATTGGCGGGCCTCCCCACCGCAACCCCCGTTTCTGATGACTTGCGGATTTAGTAGTGACGTCCTGAATTTCTGTTTGACATATTGAGGCACACTGCAGGGACCCACCAACGTGCAGTACAGGTCCCGAGGCGGGCCTTTATCCCAGAGACCATGCCTCGCCACTGCAAACGAAATGGGGCAGCCCTTCTGTCCCTCGCGAGGCTCTGTCTCTCCGACGGTATTCACTCTGTGTAAGTACAACTATACAAGTACTCTTTTTTGCGTATCCCTCGACGAGAGGTGACCAACGGCACAAATTCTCAGAATAACGTGAGACCCCCCTTCAACGTTTCAGTCAAAGTACCCTTGATTTTGATTTAAGAGGACTCAAAGGCCACCCACTCCTGAAGTGAGATACGGCAAATATAAAATTACATCGCCACCATATTGACGAAGTTGGGAATGCTGAGGGGTGGTTCGGCCAAGGTCAGCACATTAGGTGAGTTACATACGAATCATTGAAGGGGGGTTGATCGCGGGCACACTACCTACTCTAGCCTATTCGGACATTCCTCAAGCTGGCACGTCAATCATTTCAATGATAGGGGCGGGGATTCCGTCTCCACCCTACAGCAGTGACCATGTTAAATAATTAGAATGGAATCCGTAATAATTGATGATTGAATGATCAGTTTTTTGGTAGCCGACCGTGAAGGCCGTCTTTAACGTGATTGCGTGCCTGGTTGCCTATCACCAGCTAAGTTAGCAGGATGCCTGCATTATCGATACGGAGTAACAATTAGTTACCCTGAGCCTTATGACCAAGGGAGGGTCGATGATGTACTGTATGAAGTGCTGCTGGTACGGTTCTTTAATTCTTTCTTTCTGAATTCAAGTGATGAGTTGCTTTCAGAACCAAGGCCAGCTTGAGATACAGCTTCAGACCATAGTAATGTTCTTCATCCGAATGATAGGACTCGCAGACTTCCAAGAACATGAATTACGGTACTCAGTCTCGTACTGTGTGATACCGATAGTGTTACTGGCGCCGTACTTGATATATAAACCGTATCAGAACGAGTCGAGGAAGTAGCTCTATATTAAACAGTGCGGAAGTTCTGTAACTCAGGTTCGAACTTGTGTGCAACATTCACTCCCCTTTGAAGAAATGTGAGCTGGATCGTTTGGAAGATACCACTTGGCTGGGGGCTGGGTTCCCTGTGATACGCTAGTCGCCTCATTTCGATACTGTGATGATGGGGCTGTACCAAACCAACAACCCTCTGAAGAGACGCAATCATGCGGCTCTATCGAACCACGATGGCAACGAATGAGAAGATGCTGTTATTCTACATGACAATGATTGCAAGACAGGGATAGATACGGCACATAACCTCACAAGGTAGCACCAGCGAAACAATTCCAGAGATTTCCCAAATCACCAGCAACCACCCAATTCAATCCCACGATGGAGATGTACTGTATGCGTGGCTGCGACCGGAAGATCCATTCTGCTGCGATTGTGCAGGACTTGATGGTGACCATTGAGGTGAGGTGGGGCTATACGCGGGAGATGCTGGGGCTGTGATAATTTGAGCTTTGTCTGCAGGCGCATAATAAAACAGACTTACAATATGCGGGGGACGCTGGCGAATAAGCTGGGGATGTGGGTGCTTATCCAAATGTGAGCATAGCCTTTAATGAAGTGATAAAGCACCTACAATACTTGGGTGACGATGGCGAGGTGGGTGACGTGGGCGAGTATTTTGGCGAAGCCGGAGTCATCAAAGCAGGGGCTAAATGGTGGATTAGCAATTGGTTACAAGAAGGTAATTAGTAACACTTACAAGCTACAAAAGGAAGGGAATGACGAGAGGGGGTCAGTTACGATTAAGTCTTCGTATATGGAAGACTTACTAGGTGAGTCTAAGAACATTTCACGTCAGACAGTGTAATAATTCAGAAACAGATCGAACTTACAGCGCGGAGAAGCTGGGCTAAATGAAGGACTCGTAGGGGAATATCGCGGAGAGGAGGGACTGAAAGATGGTGACTGTGGCGAATAGCGTGGGGATGTTGGTGAAAATGACGGCGATGTCGGTGAGTACCGCGGGCTAGTCGGTGAATACCCAGGTGATGATAAATTAAGGGCCGGAGACGTTGGAGAGTATGTTGGAGAGGTGGGGGCACGACCACGATCGTAGAATGGTGACGTGACATATGGGGAAGTGCTGAACGGCGACGTTGCACCCGTGAACGGTGACTGGGGGACGTATGGCGATGTAGGCGAATATACGTTCGGCGAACTCGGACTGTAGCCAGGAGCTGCGGGTGACATTGCACCGGCGTGATGGGGACTCTGTCCGAAGCCGCGGTAGGCAAAGTTTGCCGACTCTTCGCCTCCGTTCGATGCGAGAGGGGAGAATGCAGCGGCCTCCCCTTTGTAACTCTCTTGGTTCCACATGGGTGAATTGCTGTCATAAGGCGTCATTGCCACCTGCCCAGGCGTCATACCGGCATCCACTTGTGCTGATAGCACGCTCTGCATCGGTAGTCTGTGGTCAACAATGACATCTTTCAGCATGTCCATGTCAAGCGCCACCTCGAAAGCCCCAGTGCCCATAGGAGCCATTTGACCGAACATGACGTTCTCCGCGATGCCGTGGCAGTCGTCCCGCTCTCCGACAGCCGCAGCCTCCATAAGAATCTCGACAGTCTCCTCAAACGATGACCGCATGAGGGCTCCGGTATCGGCACGATTGATGCCATGTCGGGTGATAGACATTAGAAACCCGCGCTGGGTCATCAAGTCGCAGAGGAGCGCTAGATGTCTGTAATTGACGTATGAACCATCGAATTCAATAACATTGCGAAGTTCTTTCATGATTGCCGCGCGCGCTGCCTCGATGCCAAGGACGTTGAAAATCTCCACGCAGTTATTCGAGTATGTGCGTGTGAAATCGACACCGTCTAGGCACATCACCTGCTTCAAGTTGGTGCCATCCGTTTCGAGCACCCACTCCTTGTAATCGTCCCCACCTGTCGCAATACGGCCATCTTCTAGAATGACGGTCTTGTCGTGGTTCATGAGGAATACGCGACGAATGCCCTTGACACCACGCAGGCCGATCGAGTTCAGCATCGTATTCTCCAATTGACGCAAGAAGATATCTTCCTCTATCGCTCCGATCCCGTCTTCATCCTTGTCGGCACCACCAAGGACACGACAGCGTATAATAAGCTTCTCAGAGTTATCTTCACTCCAGATTACAAAGAGGTCCGACTTGAAGTTCTCTTTAATTCTATTGGCGACAAACTCCATGGTCAACTTGCGGTCGATCATCTTGGCACGGTCCATCTCGAGACGAAGAAGCCAAGGAGACTGTAAGTGCAGCTGCTGTTCCATCTCCTCGTCGGGGATGGCGAAAAAGGCCTCAACGAATACTTGATCTTCCTCGATTATGGTGGACTGGGGGTCAGGATCGTACCAAATTTCGACTGCTGCGGTGACGGTGCGTAGGGAGGTATATGCGAGCTCCTGCTGCACGATTTTCGCTAATTCAGCCGACACACTCAACTCGGGCTGCAAAAACACCGTAAGCGATGGCGTTTTGATGTTTGTAGCGACGTTGATAATCATAAGCGACTGGTTGAACTTTGTCTCCACTTCACCAAGGACCCAGTCGAAGGCCTCGCGAGTCAGATGATACTTCTCCAAGACCCGGCGAGAAGCGAAGGTTGCTCGCAGGTGCATGCAGAAGTTGAGAGTAGCGCTTGCTTGGCATTCTTTGCTGATCGGATCGTCATTGCGCACAACAATCAGCTTTTTCTGTAGCTCTTTCACCGCGTCGATAATATAAACGGGATCGAGGTCACTAGGCTTGCGCCGGTCGATGTGAAAAATCTGGACGGCATTTTGTACAATGCGTTGTAGGTTGACTGGCAAATAGTGGGGAATGCTGTCGGGTGTCCGCGGAAAGATGAAGTCGCGCAGAATTCTGCGATCTTCCAGTAATTGTGCATATTCTTCGTCTAATCGAGCTTGAAGTTCAAGAGAACTGTCGTCGATGCCAACCTGGAGCACACCGGGGAGGAATCCGCCTGCTGGGTCCGTCACGTCCACTCGATAATTATGCTCGAACTCCCGATTGTCAAGGTGGAACGTTTCAATGCGTTGCCGCTCGACGTAGGCGCCGTCTATTCCATCCTCTCCGTAGGTGAACTGCAGAACATCTCCGAGGGAGTTCCGCACGGTCCCATCGTAGTTCACCATCACGTCCTCAAGCGCTTTTACAAGCCGACGCTGAATGTAACCTGTCTCGGCGGTTTTGACGGCGGTATCGATCAACCCTTCGCGTCCAGCCATGGCATGGAAGAAAAATTCTTGCGGAGTGAGCCCTCGAAGATACGAATTCTCGACGAACCCTCGAGCCTCGGGGCTGAAGTCGTCCTTAGTAAAATGAGGAAGCGTTCTATGTTTAAAGCCAAATGGGATGCGACGACCCTCCACGGACTGCTGGCCGACGCAAACGGACATTTGAGATATGTTGATGAAAGAACCCTTGGAACCAGCGACAACCATTTGCTTGACATTGTTGTCATCTTTCAAGTGTTGCTGCGCATGTCGACCGGAATCGTCTCTGGCTTTGTTGAGCTCGAACTCCACGCCGCTCTCGAAAGATTCCCGAATGGTCATTCCGGGCTTCGGTTTCAGCTGGTCCTTTTGGGCCTCTAGGATAAGCTTTCGAACTTTCTGCTTCCTTTCCAATATAGTTTGATTAACGGAGGTCATCGTCGCCGTATCAGCAAAGGTATCCCCGATCCCGATGCTGAAGCCATTGTGGAAAAGCCAGTAATTGACGATGCACTGTAGCCCGGTGAAGAGCGTCCGTGTCGCTTCTGGTCCCTTCTCGCGGAAGACTACATGTACAAGGCCGCCTTGCGATGCGCCAACGGTCTTCTTCTCCACAACGCCGTAAAGAATTTCGCCGTTTTCGACTAGTATGCCGTCGTCAAGCACTGGGATCGGTGATGAATTCCCGGTCCAAAGCGGCTTTGGCTTGATGATGGCAGGGGTCGGCACAGTGCCATCCCAGTCCGGTACCCAGAGCATGATATTTTGTACTTGGTTCCAGTCCAAGAAGCAATCCCGCACGGTGAACTTGCGGATCCCACAGAGGGTGTCCTGAACAATGCCCATAACTGGCCTATTCGCTTGTGGGGAGATGATCTGGATCGTGGATTGACGATAAACGTCACGACAAGAACAGAATCGAAAAACTCACTTGTCTTGGTACCCAGGCAATCTGGCTCAGCTCTGCACGGGTCTCCTCACTTTGGGGCACACTAACAAAAATGTCAGAATCGCCCGAACCATACAAATCCGCAGACATACTGCATGTTCATTTCGTCACCGTCAAAATCCGCATTGTACGGCGGCGTTCTATACAGACATTACTAGGAATATAGCCTTTGCGTGCAATGATACTTACACGGATAGATTCAGGCGAAAAGCTAGTTTCAAAAATAAAGATTATTGCGTCGGGAAGGGATAACGAGAAGAACATACTGGAGTACGGCATTAAGCGCACCCGGTGGCTCATCATACTCATTTTATGCAAGGATGGTTGGCGGTTGAATAGAACATAGCTATGAAACTTGAACAATCGCGAAATATGTTGACAAATACGGGCCACTCACTCGCCATCTTTCAAGTGGCGTTCCACAATCCACCCGTACTGTAGAAATGCGTCTGCTTGTTTGTTTCGGCGTAGATCAATCCGGTCGCCCGTATCTCGGACCACATATCGCGCCCCGGGGTAAGCATTCGGACCCCTTCGGACAAGTTCCTGTAGGTATGCGATATTATATGGCGTCACTAGGACAACGTTCATCAGTGGGACAAAGAAGGGAACTGGTGGCACGACTCACCCCGCTCAGGGTAGGTCAACGTCATCGCAATCGACCTTGGCACACCAACTTCGTCCAACTCTAAATTCGGATCACCAGTGATGACAGTCCGAGCCGAGAAGTCGACACGCTTTCCCATTAGGTTACCACGAAGGCGACCCTCCTTGCCCTTCAAACGGGCACGAATAGCTTTCACCGGACGGCCAGACTTTTGAAGCGCCTGAGGAATTCCTGCAATGTCATTGTCCATGTACGTAGCCACATGGAACTGGACGATGTTTAGAAACAATGACTGGCCTAAGGCATACTCAAATGTACGCACCTGAAGGAGTTGCTCGTACTCTGTCACGATATGAGCCGGGGAGCCTTCTTGCTCGCTCTTCCGTACGTTGGTAGAGGCCTTGATAATCTCACCGAGCTTATAAGTGAGATCGTCCTCGCTTCGCATCGTGCCGCCGTCCACTGCGATGCTCGGTCGAACTGGGGGAGGGGGGACGGGAAGGACGGTCAAAATCATCCATTCTGGACGAGCATATTCGTCGGAGAGCCCAAGGAGATGCAGGTCTGAATCAGATATCTTCATCAAGGTGGTATATACTTCCGACGGCGTGAACAATCGTTTGTCTTGGTGAACAGTTTTTATATCCTAGAGCCCGTCAATGTACAATACAGGCTGACGCGACAGTCACAAACCTCGTCATCATCCTTAGGCTTCTTGTATTGTAAGAACAACTTCAAGCCTTCTTTGCGTATCAGGGGTTGAAGGTGGCCACATCCGCCATGGCCCTTTTTGGGCTCATCACCGTCGAGGTCGCCCTCATCCCTCTGCTCGTCGGCCTCACAAACCATCTTACTTTTGCAATGGTTCCAGACGATGGCCATCCTGGTCTTCAGATCCCGTACATGTCGGATCTTATCGGCGAAGTTGGGGTCCGACTTACAGCACACATTAAGAAATCGGAGATGAAAATCAGAAGGTTAGCCTGAATGCAGAGGAGACCACAGAACACCCTAGAACACCATAAAAGTTCCATATACACAATATGAAGAGCGATCAAGTGGCATGCTGGGCCCGTACCTCTCGGCTGCGTCACAGCGAGGGTCGCCCAGCCGTCCAGCACAACAGCGGCACATCGGAGAATGGACCGCTGTATGTGGGCACGTTTGCACTCCTTGCTCAGCCCCCATTTCACCACACAACTGCGTGTCCAACCAGGCCGAGCGGTGAAGGGGCCGACGCGGCGATCAAGCGATCGAAAACGCGCGTCAGCCGCGCTACGGGTGGAAGAACGCCACGAACGTCGAGGAACGAACGCAGTGTGGGCTTGGGGTTCCCCACCATGGGTGGGGAGAGCCCCCAGAAAATTTGGGTGGTGGGGTGCGAAGCAAGTAGAAGCAAAAAACACGCCACTCACGATATCGGCTTTCAATTTTCCACAATTCACACATATACTCTCCAGGATCTTCTTTACTTTAACGATGAACCCTAGACACGAGAATTGACATGGCGAAAAGAGGTGATAGTACATGTCACGCACCTGGATGGAAAACCGGTCTAGCCAGCTCGATGTGACCAAAATGCCCTGGGCACTCCGACATGGACTCCCCACACGTTTGACATTTAAAATTCCGGTCAATCGTGCCCATACGAGGGTCCATTAAACCGCCAAGCTTGGGTCTATGACCAGTCTCATCCATGACCTCCGGATGCTCGACTTTGACAACGGAGTACGCTTTCTAAAGATGTGTCAAAAAATTTTAGTGAGACCCTCATTAGATAGAGCCACTTACGATTTCCTCTGGTGAAAGGATCCCAAACTGAACTTCCTTCACTTTACGGATGGGTGCTGACGAGTGTGCAAATTGATGGCCCAACATGGCTGGGAAACAGGAGACCGGGGCGAATGAGCGTGTTACGAGTTATAAGAAACCAGGAAACCAGAGAAATCAGAGGCAGGGTCCAAGGGAGGGGAGGGGAGAGTTCTTAGGGGGTCCAATGAGTCTAGAAGGACGGAGTCCAGACCCTAGAGGTTTTTATGTAGTATTGAGGAAGGGGGAGGGGACACAAGACGACTGATTTGTGCGGGGTCACTACGGAAGCGGAGATGGTCCCAGTAGAACTGAAAACACGTCACGCTACGTGCCTTTACCGTTCTACACTCTGAAGGTGAAAGAAGGGTGGCAGTAAATGGGCAGGACCGACGACGACGACGGCAAGGTGGTTGTTGGAGGACAACCGGTGAGGACGGGACACTTGGGACTCCGCCCGAACTCACCTACACAGGAGACGGTCACGGTGCCGCCTGGTGAGTCCCCTCACCCTCACACCTGGGATTAACTAATAATCTCTGGTCCCATTTCGAGTCAGGCATACTGACTCTAATTTCTGAACACTTTTTTGTCCACTCTCATGTCCTGTTGGCATCGCCTGGACCTGCGGGATGTGAAACAGCCCTGCGTAAATCGAGACAAATAACAGACCCACCACCTCCGAGTCACACTGCTTCTGAAAACACCGCGTCCGGGTTTGATGTATCCACTCCCTCCTGGATGACCTGGTCTCTGTGTATCAACTGTTAATAGTAAAGCCTGTGCATGCCCTCGTCGTTCCTGCGGTCCGTAGACCACCCACTTTGTAGTTGTCACGTGATTTTCCTTGCCTTCTCCGGCGCTCGCTGTGACATTTGCGCGAGACGTGGTGGTAATCTTGCATGAGCATGGACTTACAATCAACCGCGACGGATATCAGACAGATTCTAAAAAGATTCTGTATCTCTGTACGGTAATATATGTCGGCGTTGTATGATTCCGAGCTAGCTTACATAATCAGCGTCGGAGTGCGAAATGGCCTGCTTGCTGCGCACCTCAGGTGCGTCAGTCCGGCCAGAATCCGGCCAGAACAAGCTGACGAAACGAATATTTTCTTCCGTTCTCATCCACCATGTCGACTTTGAGTAGCTGGCTTTGGGGGACCAGTCAAGTCGACGAAGCCGTTGGTAAGATATCTTTCGAGTGTTTATCTCGGTTGAACATGACGGACGCCGACAGACAAGGCTACATCCGAGCTCCTTCCAGCTGGCTCAGAAGATATTGCCCTTAATCTCGAAATATGCGATCAGATACGTTCCAAGAGTACCCAGCCGAAGGATGCTATGCGTGCATTGAAACGTAGGCTGAATCATAAGAACCCAAACGTGCAGCTCTTAGCGCTGAGTGTAGGTGTCCTTTAGCTCTTTGGAATCAGTTCTTACATTCTTCGCGTCTAGCTGACTGACGTATGCATCAAGAATGGTGGAGACCACTTTTTGGTAGAGATAGCCTCCCGAGAATTCGTGGACAACCTCGTCTCGATACTGAAGTCACCTTCATTGAACCGTGACGTCAAGAACAAGATCCTTCGTTACGTACAGACTTGGGCAATCTCATTCAAGGGGAAGTACAATCTTGGTTATGTCGAGCAGGTGTATAAGACGTTGAAGACGGAAGGTGAGTCCTATATCGAGTTTGTGGACATGCAGCCTCACAATACCCTTTCTAGGGTTCACTTTCCCTCCAGAGGACCTCGTTATCGCGGGCTCGGCTCTTGTCGACACGCAAACTGCTCCGGAGTGGATAGACTCTGACGTTTGTCTCCGCTGTCGAGACCCGTTTTCATTCACCAATCGAAAGCACCACTGTCGCAACTGTGGACGCGTTTTCGACCAGAAGTGCTCTTCCAAGACTCTCCCTCTCCCTCATTTCGGTATCACACAGGAGGTACGAGTCTGCGACTCGTGTCACAAGGACCTCACGCGGCACAAGGACAAGATGTAAGCGTTCGTTGTATGCATTTCGGCGACAAGCTTACGCCTCGGCAACTTCGAATAATAGGCATCGCCGATCTCACCTTGAACACCGCTCTGGGCGTAATCTTGCAGACGCAGACCTCCAACGTGCAATACAATTATCGCTTGAAGAAGTTAATGCACAGGGTCAACACAGACGTCCGGGTTATGTGCCATACCAATCCGATTCCTGGCAACTGTCTGAGCCTCCGTTGGTGGAGCATACCTCACGGTCATCAGCCCAGGCTGCTGCTGATGATGATTCCGACCTCAAGGCTGCCATCGAAGCCAGTCTTCGCGAGGCGAATGCCCCAAAGCCCAGTGCACCTACTGATCCCGAGACCCCTACAGCCGAAAGGCCTTTGATTTCCCATACGGGCTCGGGCTCACAGTCTTATTTCCCCACTGCTTCTGCACAGCCACAGCCAACCCTGCCAACCCTTCCAAATTACGATCTCGCGCCGTTAGAGTCTGACACGATTATGACGTTTAGTCAGACCATTGAGCAAGTACAAGCGCAGGGTGGTAGAGACGTGTCACGATATCCAGCCGTAGCGCAGCTTTTTGACAATGCAAATAATCTGAGACCAAAACTTGCCAGGAGTTTGGATGACACAGGTCGCAAGGAAGGTACGCTGACCCTTATTTACTGCCTCAGTGCTTTTGACCCCAGCATGGTCCCATCAGAGTTACTCACCGAGATGAATGATAAACTCGCACAGGCGGTGAAGTTATACGACCACATCTTAACACAGCAGGTTTCACGCCCAATATGGCGCCAGCAAACCGCATCGCCTCCAGCCCAACCTTTCAATCAATGGAACTACGTACAATCCCCGACTTCCACACAACCTACTCACACTCCTATGGTTGAACCATGGCATCAGCCCTCTTCCACCTACACATCCTCGCAATCCTACCAACCGCCTGCTAGCGATGGTCCATCTCATGCCACGCCATCACATTCGCCTCCGCAGACATGGACCCAGCCCTCCCACGTGTTTTCCGCTGCCGGCCCTCCTCCCATCGATTCATCTCAAGCGAACCAACAGTACCACTCCGTTCCCATTACCCAGTCCACGGTACCCCAGCAATACCAATACGCACACCCAGTCCAACCGGTATCAATCCAGCAACCTCACCCACCAGGACGGGCGCCTGCACAAGTGATCACCTCTCCACAGCAGCCTACACACGCTCCTACGCATTCCTCAGCAGTACATCATCATATATCTTCACCTCCGACCGCGCAACATCGCCAGCAGTCGTTGCCGCAGCCTCAACAACCTCTGTCACGGCATAATACCGTCACCCATGCAGCACATGTCTCACCTGCGCCCTCGCAGCAGCAATACTCCCCTACCCCTGCCATTGGTCTTCCAAATTTTCCGTCGGTTCCAACAGCACCACCGAGTATCCCATACGGGTCCTACGAGAGTGCGTCAACGGTTGTGGAACAGCCGAAGAAAGAAGCGCTTTTGATCGAGTTGTAGGCGTGTCGAGGGCAGACGAGATCGATCCCAGTTGCCGTTTTATTATTGTTGTCATACATGGCTTTAATGTACTAATTCTATGAGGCGGAGCGCGTGGCAGCCTGGTACACATCTCACATACATAAAAAAACACATGGCGAGGTCATTTTACTACCCCGAGCATTGTCATTGGCTGAGCGAGTGGGATCGTTCAGATTAACTATTACAGTTTACCGATGCGGTTTTTCTCTTTTTAGCATTATCGAGCCAATTAAGTCTCTCGATCTTTGCTCGATCTTTGTCTCTTGAATTGCGGTCATCGCAAGGAACACGTTGAAAGAAACAACGCAGCAATAATTCTTCCAAACCGAGCCCCTCACGTTTTTGTCGCTGTGTTCTGTGTTGTCGCTCCTGCTGTGAGTGCCACTGAGCGAGCATCATATTCCCTCAGACTCGGTGTTCACTCTGAGTAACTGGAATACGGTACCAGCACTTCTCAGGTGAACCCACGAATTCAGCTAGCATCATCACGGAACACCTGGAATCTGGCCCCCTTTCATTATACGTAAAATGGACGGTATCAAAATGTCAACTTATAAGCCCGTTTCGTTATCTAGATTGGAACGTGTTGGCCATTCAGTACCGTGACCAGCGGCGCCGCAATCAACATGAATGATGATGCAAAGGGGAAATTTATACTCTTCTGAAAGTGCCAACTTTTCACTCGGACAACGATCAGTTGGAGCGTTTGTTTTTTCAGGGATTGCCAGTGTGTCGACGAGAGCGTTACAAAATTTAATTCATGCTGAAGTCGTCTACTTCGTCACCAGCAATTTGTCCGGCGCCTACGGTGACAGTGCTCAACAATTCACGACAATTCATTATATCCTAACTTATGCGACACCAAAACCATTGCATATGACGTCGAACATCACGCCCCGTGCGGTGGACTAAAATTTATCGAGCTTCAGCAAGGACATATACATGTACAGCTCACTTCAAAAGTGGCACGTCGCGAAAACGACGAGAATAAATAAAAGTTGTTGTCTCTACATGGTACTGTATTTTTCATGGCCGGGACAAGATCCATAGAGAAAGATAAACTTGTTTTCCGGTCAAAAAGAATGCTATGAAATAAAATAGAGCAAGTCGACGCACGTAAAGATAGAACACGGCGGAAGGTCATGCATGCATTTGTAGGCACTGGCATAACAAGTTTGTCGGAAAGATTCCGGCGTCATCTCAGAGAATCACCTTATTAAAGTGGATGTGAAGCCCGGATTATTGAATCGGTTGATTCTGCGTGGCCTTGCCAAAGTCGCCGAATATCAAGGCTTCCCCATCGCACGAAATTGAATATCTCGCCATCTTGCAACAATGACTGTGAATGGTGAATGGGCTCACGCGAAACGTACGAATGTGGAGGTAACACGACCTGTACGAGTGACTAAATCCCTCCTTGTCGCCAGTGTCCCTTTTCTACCACGTCGAGGGTCTACAGTAGACCTTGATATCAACAGAAGGTGCAGCATTACAAACATCGAGGAACAAATTTGCGGTACTGAGATAAAGCAGCAGCCTAATCACTGTTTGAGGAGACGAAAATGTAGGGACAAGAAGGCAGAAGGTGTCGCAGAATACGGACCTATTATCTCACTTGATGAGAGCCGCTTGCTCGGGTACCTTTGCGAAAGAGACCAAACCGACTGCATGGAATCCAATAGATCTGCATTCCTGATCTTAAGTTGGTTTAAGAAGTTTGCAGGAAAAAATTGTCAGCAGGGCACGTGGGGACGTGGGGATGAAAGGGGTAACTTGAAGCCCAACCCTTTTAAATTTTCGCAACAACCCATTGCCCAGAAGTCTGGCCCACACGTATACAGGCTGTCCATAAGGATCACTGGCGCGCAAAATCCAAGTACCCGCACTCGCGAATTTGCTTTTTGAATTGAAAAGAACGAACGCACATCCTTATTGGCATATACGTTCCCTGCATGGCCGATGATTGCCCGACTATCCACTTCATCGGTACCGAACACGCGGACCGTACCAAATCCGTGAGATATAGAAGGCTGACGCCGTCAAAGAGAATGCTCTCTGACATACTGTAATATGAATTATGTGTCGCGTGCTATAGAAAATACGAAAATTGGGGCTCACCAATCCAGCAGAAGAACAACAAGAAACTTTGCATGCGCCCCGGGCTGCCCAGTAGCGGATCTCGGAAGGTAGGTCATCGTTTGGGGAAATTCCTGTATGATATAAACCGTCTAGAAATGCGAGTCCACTTACAGAGGAAGTACTTGCTATCGTGCTGAGTCGCATACAAGATCAGTGCCATCTTGTAGTTGCGAAGAACAAAATTAACTTTCTGCTCAGCAATCAGTGGGTTGAACAAATCATCCAGGTACTAAAAGCGGAAATCATCGTTGGGGATCACCCTAACAGTGACGTCGGGAACCGTTATGGGGTCCTTTGTGAGGTAATGGCTTCGGGACACACAATTACTTGAATCTTGGTGGACCACAAGCCACCCGTGCTCACTACTGTACGAACCGACAGGAAAAATGAGAGACCTTGGGAACCGTTGGGAAGGAACAGAGTTGGACGATACTGGTGGAGAAATGCAGCATCACATGAAAACACTGACGAGCACGTTCTGTTTCGGGGTCGATTGAACACGGAATCTATAAACATAAGTTCCTTTGGAAAGGACCCACAATAGTAGTGAGCAAAAGGGTGTCGATTGGCAGTTGCTCCGCCCTACGAAGCCAAACTCGGGCCAAACATTGGCGGGGCTGCGGTGCCAATCTAACCGCACCCCGCTTCCTCCGACGCCCAATTCACTTTCACTTTCGTTCAAATGGCCGAAATTGTTACGGAGGAGGCAAAGCTGCTAAGCGAAGCTCTCAGCACCGTCAAAATACAAGTTCAGCAGATGAAAAGACACCTTGTATGTCTCCCGATTGCCAACCGCCTCTGCCCAAGTATCTGACTGACTACATGGCAGGAGTTAGACCTGCTAATGGACGCGCTTAAGAGCGCAAGCTTAATGCTCGCTGAACTACGGACATCATCCCTCTCCCCGAAGCAGTACTACGAACTCTGTTAGTTGTCCACATTCGATGGTATTGAAATAACCTATTCACGCGGCTACAGACATGGCCGTGTTCGACGCTCTTCGCCATCTCTCCAACTATCTCTACGATGCCCACACCACAGGCCGCCATCACCTCGCCGATCTCTATGAGCTCGTCCAATACGCTGGGAACATCGTTCCACGGCTATACCTCATGATTACAGTCGGCTCAGTCTACATGTCCGTTCCTGAAGCACCCGTAAAGGAAATCATGAAGGACATGATGGAAATGTCACGCGGTGTTCTCCATCCCATCCGTGGTCTCTTCCTCCGGCATTATCTGAGTGGCCAGACACGCGACCACTTGCCGATTGGCACTGACACTGGGTGCGTGTTACCTATGTTCGACCTTGATATTGCTCCTGACCGTCACCATCGCAGACCAGCTGGTAATTTGCAAGATTCCATCAGCTTCGAGCTCACTAATTTCATCGAAATGAATAAGCTCTGGGTGCGCCTTCAGCACCAGGGTCACTCGCGCGACCGCGAGAAGCGTGAGGCCGAACGGAAAGATCTTCGCATTTTGGTCGGCACAAATCTCGTTCGCCTCTCTCAGCTTGACGGCGTTGATCTGGAGCTCTACCAAAATAGCATCCTCCCCGCCATTCTTGAGCAGGTCGTTCAATGTAAGGATGTTATTGCCCAGGAATACCTCATGGAAGTCGTGATCCAGGTGCGTTTTCTCTCCCATGTTTCCCGATTTGACCGACCAGGAACCCGCCAAGGTGTTCACGGATGAGTTTCACCTTCACACCCTTGGTTCTTTCCTCTCCGCGACTGCACAACTACAAACCAAGGTCAACGTCAAGCAAATAGTAATTGCACTTATCGACCGTTTGGCCGCATATGCTGCACGTGAGGCTGAAAGCGAGGATGCAGAAGAAGTAAAACGGCAAGAGGAAGCTGCCGCACGCCGCCTCGCAGAACGTGTCAAGGCGCAGCGCACGCGGACGCGCGCGAATGGTGTCACAAGTCCGGTACGAGAGTTCAAGAACGAAGCTGGGTGGGGAGAACCGACGAGTCCCACATCACCAGCACCTGCCGAAGAGAAGGGTGGGTTGACCGGTGATGCGGAAGGCGAGAAGCTAGAAAAGGGGAAGGAGAAGGAGAAGGAGAAGGAGGGCGAACCTGTACGCAAGTTCCGAGGGATTCCAGAAAACGTCAAACTTTTCGAGGTATTTTGGGAACAAGTCGTGGAGCTCATCAAAGTATGGCTCGTTCCTGTAAAGCCAAATTCCGCTTCTCACATTCCACAGGCTCGACCCGACCTGTCAATTCAAGACGTCACCGCCTTGCTCGTGTCGCTCACAAATCTATCACTCAGCTGCTACCCAGATCGCCTCGAGTATGTGGATAAGGTTCTTGGTTTCGCTCGTGATAAGGTCAAAGAGTTCGCGGATAGGTCCGTCGATTTTTTGTGATCACACTGTCAGGAAACTGATTGGCCCTACAGTCCGGATCTGCACAGCCAACAAACAACATCCCACCTTGCAAACCTCCTTCTCGCGCCAATCAACTCATATCAATCTGTCCTCACCCTCCTTGCACTGCCTAATTACGTCCCGCTTCTCTCTGCACAGCCTTTTGTAACGCGCCGCATGCTGGCACACGCAATAGTCTCTAGCGTCCTCAAGAACGAAACTGTTGTTGAGGACCCTGAAGACGTGCATGGGATTCTCGAACTTTGTCAAGTTTTGATACGCGAACAGCCTGACGCCGCCCCCCTACCTCCAGGATCCGGGGGACGCCGCGGGGCATTTGGCGGCAGCGAAAGGGAGGACGTGGCGGAGGAACAGGGTTGGATTGCAAGGATGGTACATCTATTTCGATCAGACTCACTGGGCACCCAATTCGAGGTGAGAATCAGTTTGTCACCTGAACCGTGGGATTGATTGTGGCGTGTATCTCAAGATCCTACAAACCGCCCGACGGCACCTTGAGGCCGGTGGAGACCGCATGCGATTCACCTTTCCAGCTGTTATCACGTCCGCGATTAAGCTCTGCCGTAGGTACAAGAACCGTGAACACCTCGAAGAAGATTGGGCATCTAAGGTCGAAGCGATTCTCAAGTTTGTTCGGCAACTTACCTCAATTCTCGCCACTCAAGTCGATGCTCCAACTATCGCGCTCCGACTCTTCCTCCTTGCCACTCAAATTGCCGATGAATGTGGCTTCGAGGACCTCGCGTATGACCTATATGTTGAGGCATTTACTGTCTATGAGGAGGGTATTTCCGAGTCCCGCGCCCAGTTGCAGGCGATCACGCTCGTTATTGGCACATTGCAAGGAGCCAGGGTATTCGGAGTCGACAATTATGACACCCTTATCACGAAAGCTGCCCTTCATGGTGCAAAGCTGTTGAAAAAGCCACACCAGGCCAGTGCTGTGCACTTGGCGAGCCACATGTGGTGGCAAGAGACGTCCGCTCTAGAGAGGGCAGAATCGGCTACGCAAGAAGGGCCTGAGAAACCTGCAACAGTACTGCAAACAAAGGATGGAGAGGATGGAGCGGACGCACCGAAAGCGGTGAGATAGCTGGTATTAAAACCACTCAGCGAGCTTACATACGTTATAGTATCCGCACCAAGACAGCAAGCGTGTCCTCGAGTGTCTTCAAAAATCACTCCGTATTGCCAACTCTGCGACAGAGGAGATTGTCACTGTCCAGCTATACGTTGACACCCTCGATCAGTATCTATTTTACTTAGATCGCGGGGCGATGGCGGTTCGTACTTGGTGCTTAAACATTTCTCTGCCAGCGCTGACGTCGGCCCCAGGTAATGCCAAAATATATTAACTCGCTTGTGGAGCTCATAACAGCACCGATCGATAACATCGGTACACCTGACATTCATCCTGCACAACGCGCGCCGCCAGGCCTATTAGAAGGGGTTCAGACCCCTGAAATGATCATGCGCCATTTTCGTAACACCCTTCTATACATTCAAGCAAAGAAGATGGCCGCGGAGGGCATGCCAGCCACCCGCTGGAACGACGTAGATATAGTTGGTGCCTTGTTAAAAATGGGACTTGGCGCACGGTGAACGGCCATGCACGGGAGATGTAGGTGTACCACCTTTAGGAGTTGCGTAGTCTCTATGCCAATCTTGTTTACCGTCTCATGATCTTTGGCTCCTTGTTGTGCGTATCATCTGCTAGCGGAGTCCTGTCAGGTCATTTGGTATATTTTTATTATCACAATCACCTGCGAGAGCTCGGAGAAATCCCGGCACTACAGTAGACACCAGTCACTGTATGATCGGGGCTTCGGAAAGACATTGCGTATGCTGCTCGAACAAGGTCCGCTCCGCCAGTGGGACAGATGAGGTTTATGTAAGTTTACGGGGATATACATAGGGGCCCCCGTTTGGATTAATATCAGTGCTTTTAATCCCGTGTCACATGGGCCATGCCGTTTCCCTCTTCCTGTGAGCGGCGGAGTCATCAACGCCTGACGTGGGCGCAATTGGACGATGTGGTTATCAATGTGCGTGCGCCCACCACCGCCGGGATCAACTCTAAATGTACATGTGATCCCCCAAGGTTGGAACCTAATCCGATTCAGCGTATTGGAAAGCAAATCGAGCCTTTCATAAACCAAACAACGGGACGACTGATATTTCCGGCGTGTGCGAGCAAAGAGAGAGGGCTAATTATATCACATGTGGTACTGTGATCGCCTCGCACAATTGTAGAACAAAAAGAAATCAAGGAAACCGTATCTTCTTGAAATGTATGACAACGCAGAGGTCATCGCCCCCTTCGTAGTGAAGATCGGAACGGGACATTTGCCAGAGAGGGCCAGGAATTCCCTGTGCATCTGGCACAGCAAACGGATTAAGATGAGGTTGCCCGGGCCACCTCATACTAGTCGGTGGCTGGCCTGCGATTTGAAAGCTGGTGCTTTGATGCCCAACCTGTCCGCTGGGCATATTCGGCTGAAGAGAGTGTAGTTGAGTGAAAACATCCATCAAACTACACGTGAAGCACACTCACTAGCGCCGGGCCCGTCGGCGGCCCACCGTGAGGCACTGAACCTGGGACTTGACCACCATGGCACATACTTGGTCCCGGGGTAGCACCAGCATTGCTGGGGTCGTGCTCATAGGGTGGCCCGCCTTCGTAGACGTGATGTTGAAAAGCACCCTGTTAAATGTTTTTTAAACCGTTCTAGCGACCGACATCAATTGGACACTTACGATGAGGGGTGGCGCTAGATGTTGAGGACCTTGGGGATACCGTGTCCCGTCATTGGAAAGCTGTATTGGCAGAAGTAAATAGACGGGTCTGCGCCACCAGGTAGCCCTCACCCGAAACCCACTGGCAGGACCAGGACCGGACGAAGATGGGACATTCAGCATCCCTTGCGAGTTTAGGTTGGAGGGGGACGAATGCTGTCCAGTGGTTGGTGCGTGAGTCGACCGCTTTCCGTAGGACGCGTCGAACATTTCTCTTGAGTCAGATACGCTGCGGGGGGTGCTCGTTTAGCAACGATTATGGTCCAGCGGGGCCGCCCTTTTATTCCTTTCGACCACGAATCCCAGTCCCCAGTCGTTGGTGTAATTTGCCAAGGCTTTACATAAAAAATGCACGAGGTAAAGAATCAAGTAAATGATAGGTTCGGGGTTCGAAGATTTTCCGATCTGGAGCTCACGAGGCAAGACATATGGACAATACAACAAAATAGTAGTAGACGCACGAAAGATGATGGTTGCTCTCTCGTCCCTGGACAGAGATCGCGTGTATGAGGCATTTCATGGCCGCCGCAACGTGGGTGAAGTCCATTAGGAACAAATAAGCGACCGATTTAATTGTTACGAGATCCAGCCATCCTCGCCAACCGTGGTTCAGTTCAGGCACCGAGAGATACCCGAGCCGCAATCTGGGCCACGGCCACATTGCCGATGGTCTTTTCGAGAGCCACAACCTCCCTGAGTGTACTGCGGCAATTACCTCAAAAGTTGCCAGCTCCAAGGAGGCCGAGGGGCGTCAGTGATGTTCAAGTTGATAGTTGTGACTACCGTACGATGTGATGATCGACGTCGCCAATTTCCGTGCGGGGCGTTTAACGCGACTCTGCACTGCAGCGCCGTCACCGAGTCGGTCATCTCGGATTCGCAGTGTGATCTGCGCGATCGACGCATCGCAACCGCTTGAAAAGGTGTCTCGTAGTAGGAACGCGTAGGGAATGAGGACCGCCTTCCGGCGCCACCACTTCACTGGCATGTCCACCGTCAGTCGTCAAGTTGTTTCTTTACGTTGAAGGTCCAAACGTGTACTAGCATGGCGAGAAAGATGGGTGAGTCTTCTCTTTGGAACAGATATACTCTGAGCACCCGACATTTCTCCGCACAGAACTCTCGACTCGTACATCCGAGTCCGCACACTAGCAGCGTCAGTAAGCATCTAGAAGACCGTGCCTCGCGTTCGGTTTCCTTATCGTCTTCTCGTCTTCTCAGATTTTTGACATGAAACATAGAGGGATCTCGGTATTTTTCGTTCCCGAAGGGTTCTGTTATAGAAGATGAATTTTCGTGGAGCCCCCCAAATAGCGGCTCTCACCAACTCATGAAGTAGTAGTCCACACTCCGGCTGTTTTAATCGCCGTTTATAGATCTGCGTTGACTTTTTCTGTTCTAGTCACTCTGATCTTTGCCGGCGCAGTGGACTCACCTCAGCGCACCTGGCATCTTATCAAACCCTAAGTTTACGCTTGCTAATCCAGGCAACGACGCCCGCCGACGAGCAGTACTGCCGTTTCATATTAGTAGTCTGCCCTCTACCGGTAAAAAAACGCAAAGCAACGCCACTACAGCGGCTGGTGAAAACGGCCGGGTGAGTTTGACATGTGTATGATGGCGAGTGTTGACGGCATCCTTTCCTCTGGCTTGCGCTTCCGTGTATAGACAACGTTCGGACTTCACATGACTTCCAGCAGACGAAATTGGCTTGCAGGCGCCAGTATATCCTTATCGCATTCACCGTCACCATGCTAGAACAAAGTCCGACGTGCAACCTTTCAAGTTGGAATATCACATATTAAACGAAACCGATTTGGAATCGACGAAGTGCCTACCAAGGAAAAATTATACTGTGCGATTACTCGCGGCGTTCGGTTGGGTGAAGCCTACGGAAGGAACCTCGAGCACGGCGGATCACAGGACGCATTCGATATCTGTGTCCGCCATTCATGGACGGGTAATTTCCGGTGTCGCCTTTGGCGTTTAATGTGTACGAGAGAGTAAGTTCTGGTATGGTTTCGACTCACCGCACTGTGCTAGGAGCACCCTTGAGTCCGCGCGCTCCATCTAAACTCTCGTACTACTGAGGCGATGCGTCTTATGATCCGGAACACTATGGATCAGCGGCTGGATAAGGGAGGTTTGGATAGGCGAACCGCCTTCGGACTGGTCTGCACGGAAGATGGATAGTGGACTTACCAACGAGGCCGAAGCCCGGCATTCCGCGCTCCATCCATATAACGCACCCCTTTCTGAGAGCGCAGATCCGACCAAAGCTGAGCGCTGGAGGCCTGTTATTCTGCTGATTAATTTTCGAGCTATGATCACCTGATGACTACCGGGCGACGTGTATTGGAGGGATCATGCTTGAAGATAACGTAAATTAACCAACCCAAACCGACAAGGCTCCAACACAAGCTTCGTCCTCCGTAAACATCCCAAGCCTCGAGGGCGCACGTTAAGGAAGCCAAAAATGTCTTTTCACCCTGTTGGTGCCCGCTCCCCGTTCCTAGGCTTCCCAAGGGGTACACACGGGGTATTCTGACTCGACGTCAACTAGGAGAACCATATTTTTTTGGCGAGTTCCCCCCTTTCCCCTCGAGTCACATCGCATCGTGGGGGAGAGCTTAGAAGCTCCACTCCCTTGTCGCCCCTCTCACCGCCGAGTGTCGTTGTCGAGAACGATGTGTGAATATTGTTGTATAAATATACTGTAGCCACACGCGACTCGGAGTCCGTCACTCTAAACGCACAGAATTGGTTTACGTCTCGCGAATTTAGCCGCGATTAGCGGCTTGGGGCGCGGCTTATATTGAGAGTAATGAGAGCGTGAATAAATTAGAGGAGATTTGGACTGTGGGATTTAACGAAGTGCGAGGAGCGATCGGATCAGAGAAGGCGCGTGGGTACCGTCGATGGCAGTGACGGCGATGACGACGGTGGTTGTGGCTCACTGCTTCTTCGACGTACCCCTCTCTACCAACTATCCAAATTATACGAACTTGTGTAATAGCGGCCGTCACGAAACCGCTGGCATAAGAGATATACATCTTGCATTCGACTCTCTCGATAGGCAGGCCGTTCACCAAGGGTTGCTGAGGTAGAAGAGGGGGGTAAGCTTCGTATCTGAGGCCCGCCGATAGTAGTCTAAATGACAGATCGGACCGTATGCAGGCCTCAAAGTGGGAAATTGTGGCTGACGAAAACGAGGGTGAACTGCCTTCCGGCATGTTGGCACGTTTCGTAACAGGTTCACGTGTTGCTGGCATTGATTGCGGTGTTGTTGCGGTGAAGTCCCGGCGCAAAACTGGTATGGAATTTCGTATCCGAGAGAGAACATGCGATCGGTAATATGACACAACATGCTAGGAAGGCTACAGTGATGACTGGGGAAAGGCAGTGGCGAGGTTCGATACGAGCTGTGGAAGTTTGTGCACGTCGAACAGCATGAGGCGACCGCCCTGCTCGAGCCCGAAAGATTCTTTTTCGCGAGGAAGTGTATTGGATAAAGAATAATCCAAAGAATGAGAAGCGACCTTTCGAATAAGGTTCAATACCTACGCACTGTACAAAGGGCGTGGACAAAGCATGGCGTACCTCCTGTATCCACGGGTCTTCATGATGAAAAGAGAACACACGGCCCGCAGCAGATGGTGTTGGAGCGCCTCTGCGGCGTTTCTGCTGTTGAAACGACGTCGATGTGGCCTCCGCCTCTTCGTCGGGGAGGACGTATGTTCGCGAGATCACAAGGAAATGGCCGAAATGGTACAGTTCTCCATCGTCGCACGCCCATCGTATCTCATCCGCGAGCATTCGATACATGTGTGGGATGACTTGTACCGGCATATTTACGAGGCGCTCACTAAAGATAAGGCCAAGGTGTGATGAGGCGTCGTGAGCAAGGATAGTCTGGAGAGTGTCGTGCAAGGATGGGTCGCCTGCAGATTTTGAAAGTATGTATTCTGCGATGGCTTTTATCGATGGGTGGTCCTGAAGAGTACAGCTTTCAGATCCTCATTAAAGAAGGGTGAAGGTATTAAGGAAGGAAGACCTTGTGAGCGTGCATGTTGAGCACGGTGAGGAAAGCATACGGATCACTCTCCCTGCCATCAGTTTTTACGGTGGTTCCAACAAGAGGTTGTGATAAAATGAGTTCTGACAGTTCATGCGGTTTTAAAAGGTCCGCATCTGTCTGAAAGAGCTGGACAACAAGTCGCTTGAGCGCAACAAAGTCCACAGCGGGGTTTGGGTCGAAAAAGTCAAAGTCAACTTGAATACGACTCTACTGAGCAGGTTTCAGCGGACAATTTCCAAAAAAAAACAAAAGACAACAACCGCCTCTGATCCACTCTCCCCTTCGTCCTCTTCTTTGTGTCCTTGTTTTCGCTTTGGCATTGACAATTAAAATCAATCAAGGAAGGAGATTATTGTCACGGAAGAGCGGAACGATTTGTCCGTCGTATCACGATCACGGCGGAGCGGGCCGTCGAGCGCATCCCTACCAAACCCCGTCGCTGCAAGACCCGACCGACAGTCACAGGCAAGCGAGCTCAGACGAAATGATGACGTGTAATGTCGTATCAGAAGACCTGCTCCCAGTGTCATCCTTGTCCAGCATCCTCTCTCCCCTCCCTTTCCAACCAATATCATGCTACGAGCAGTTCGGTCATTCAAGCGCAACAAGCCCTTCGAGGTGTACTCCCAGCCTAAGCGACGCTACAGAATACACCAACATTCTCCTGCCCGCCCCTCCCGTATTCTTCGCACCACAGCGGCAGGCGGTGGAGCGTTGGCGGCAACCCTGACGCTAGGCTTGGGTTACTCCCTCTACGCCGACGTTCCATCTCCTCTCAAAGAGCCCACGCCCACCCCACTCTCGAAACTTCTCATGTCATATGTTGTTTATTCCGCGTGTTGTGTCCCTGGTCTCGTCGAAGCTTCACCTGGTTTACTTGCGTTCTGCGCATCCATTCCTGGTCTGCGGCAGCTTTCCGAAGCCTTCGTGCGGGCTACTTTTTTCAAACAGGTTGGTTATTCTTTCGTTTCCATGTGAGTGAGATAGGGGTACTAATTTCAGGAAATGCCGAACACAGTTTGTCGGTGGTGACACCGCACATGAATGCCTACCACTGATACGCAAGCTTCGCGCGGAGAACAAAGGCGCACTCCTTGGGTACACCGTGGAAGCCGATGCAAACGAAGGTTTGGGGGGAGCTCGCTCTACGGGTGAAATGCATCAGCATATCGTGGAGGTGATGCATTCCATCGAGCTTGCGGCTCAATTTGAAGACTCCTTGGCATGTGAGACGTCAAGTTCCGGCCGACGAACATGGGTAGCTGTCAAACTGGTGAGATTTCATTGTTATCTCATGTGGGAGAAATGAACCGAACAACTCGGAGTACATTAGAGCGCTTTCTTATCGAACCCGGCCGCGCTGCTTCATTTATCTGCTTATCTTTCCTCGATTCATGCGCGCGATCCTACGCCTACGCTATTCCCAGGTTGCCCACGCACAGATGATCTCGCTTTCCTAAAATCGAATGACCCGCCGCCTGATTCACCCCTCAGCGCCCAGGACTTGTCCGATTTACGGGAGCTCTGTGAGGGCCTCACCCGAATCTGCACTCGCGCGCAGGGACGGAACGTTCGCGTGATTATAGACGCGGAGCATAGCTGGTACCAGGTGCGTCCAGCTCGTCTGTTGCCCTTGGGCTACTTCACATCCATCCCGTACGCAGCCGGCGCTCGATTCAATGTCCCTCGCCCTGATGCGCGAATTCAACAAAGAACCTTCGTCACTGACGCGCTGGCTATCGCGATTATTTTCTCGCACCATACAGCCTAGCCCACCGCCGCTCATCTATGTAACATGCCAGGCTTATCTTCGCCGGTAAGCTCGCGTCCCATTCCCTCGGAACTTCAATAAGGTGATATTATATTTCAGTACACCTGAATATCTCGCTCAATGTCTCCGTGACGCCGCTTCCAACCGATATGCTCTCGGAATCAAGCTCGTCCGCGGAGCCTACCACGATCAGGAAGTCATACCCAATTCCCCCTCGTTTCCTCTTACCACCAATGCGTCTTGGCCACCCGTTTTTACAACCAAGGACGATACAGATAGATCTTATGATGCGGCTATTGCGGAGTTGGTGCGAGCAGTTGCGAACGCGGATGGTCGCGCACCGAGTGTGGGGGTGCTTTTTGCCTCCCACAACCCAGGGAGCTGCGCCAAAGTTCTCGATGCCCTCGTTAGTGTAGGCCTTGCCGTACGTGAGGAAGACGGCATGGTAAAGCTCGATGACTTAGCCGCAGAGCGCGTTTCTCTTACCCAACTATACGGTGCGTAAGGTCCGAGTTTGTGATCGTGTAGGTAGGGAAAAACGCTGATACTGCGTGTGGGTGATAAGGCATGAGTGATACGCTCACCGATCGCCTTGCAAACACTGTCAAGGTTCGCGCACCGTTCGTATTGAAATACATCCCGTACGGAGCACTTTCCGAAGTACAGTACATGCCTACGCCGCCTGTCAGCGCTCAATCTAACTTGCATACCTAGGTAATGCCGTACCTTTCCAGACGCGCGATCGAGAACAAGTCGGTTCTTGGGAGCGGTCATGCTGCGGAGGAGCGGAGAGAAGCCTTTGACGCTCTCTGGGAACGTTTATTCGGAAGATGAGGCGTCTAAAAAACGCTGTATGGACGTACTTGATGGGGGACGTACTGTGTACTTCGCCGCGCTGTTGAGGGGTAGTGGACCGGAACAATATTTCCGTTACACTCGATCTGACGTCACCCCGAAATCAGCGTTGTAGCCCACCATAAGCCATGTTAACTGTCCGTCTACACGTTCACGGTGCGTGGTACATGCATCATCAAACCATGAGCCATCCATTACGGAAGGTGGCATTTCGTCATCAGTGATCAGTGATGTCGCCTTGATACTCGAATTTCATCATCATGTTGTAGACCGTCGGAAATTCAGGGAGATGCTGTACGTAAGAAAAGTATGCAAGTCACTAAAAAAACATAACACCACTTATTGCTTTCACCATGCGCAAAAGTCAACTTCATACATCACATCATAGTTACACGCCAACAAGTTCCTTCAGTTCGTCATGCCACTCGCTCTTGAGTTCCGCCACCAAAGAGTCAAATCTCGGAGCTGCACCGGTACCCGCAATCTTGCTCAATGCGGCTACAGCACGGAGCGTGCTTCTTTGAAGCTCTGCTGCGCGCTCCAGGTCCTGTTTCACCGTGTCTTTTCCAATCGTTGGACCTTTCATGCTAGCCTCGAGCAATGGCGTGGCCTCGCCCAGGCGCTGGGCAACCGCAGTCGGGGCAAGGGGTGCAAGACGGTAGAGAATCATATGACAGATAACTTTGATCTCGTCTGAACTGTCCGCGAGGCCGGCGAGAACGTGCGTGAGTAGCTCGTTAAGGTCTAGTTTCGTCAAGGATGTGTCGAGCTATCGCAGGAATCAGCAAGCACGTATCATCACGACCCTAGAAGGGCGACACAAACCAGGGTGTAAAGTGTCTCATAGGCTGTCTTGCGTGCCTCGAGGCCATCGTCAACCTTGTGCTGCCATGGGCCCATTTGCACTATACGGACAAGTTCTGGTTTAATGACCGTCTCGCGATACAGCACGGGTAGCAGGGTGTATAAGTGATCGCGCAGGAGATGAGGTTTCGTCCGCGCCGCAGCGTTGAGGACGCTCAGGGCAAGCTGGCGCACGTTCTATAATTGCGACATTAGTTGAAAACAATGAGCTAAATTGCAACAATTACCAATTGCGCATCCTCCATTAATGACAAAAAGTCGATGATGTACGGGGCCAAAATCTCGTCAAAAGCTGGAGACGAGTCAGCGAAAGTGTACCTAATCGCTGACAGCACAGTTGTTCGAGTGGCAGCATTTTGGTCGCGGATGCGGGCCTGAATACATGTGAGTAAACCTAGGTCATAACTAGTTCGGGTATACATACGTGAACTTGAGGCAAGTACCGCGCCGGGTGAGTAGTGATGAGTTTTCCGATGCATGCAGCCGCGACTCCGCGCGAGCTCTCGTCTGCACTCTCAGAGTTTTCGAAGAGTGGGACCCAGAGCGTTTCGGCGAGGTTCTCCAGATGACTCGTAGATGTGTGTGTTACGACCTCTTTTAACGCATGGAGCGCAAGCAGCCGTTTCGAATCATCCTGTTTGACAAGGTGAACAATATAAGGGAGGAACAATTGAAGGTTCCCAATCGCAATATTACCTAATAACAACGGACAGTGAGATGACGCAACAAAAGAAATGAATGACAAAGGGCTGACCTGCAGCGAAGGCCGCTGCTGTCCTAATATCTTCCTGATCTGATGCGAAGAGCTCGATGGCGCTGTTGAAGACGTCTTGTTGGGGGGACATATCGCTGAGAGCATATCAACAATCATCAGACGAGTTGTTTGGTCAAGGCGCACATGAAACGGCCAATTTCCCCAAGGATGAGGAGAGACATGGAGAGGTCCCGTGGTTCGACACGCTTCTGAAGATGGCGTCAGAAAGTGGAACAGACTTCTAGTATAGATGGACCTTGAGATTTTTGGAAAACTCCGCGATTACTCCAGCTGCCAGAGCATGATAGCTCTTGACGACTTGTGCCACGCATTTTGCAACGTTCGGATATGATACATCTTTAGGCTTTTCTGGTATGCCCCGAGTAAGCGAGCTTACAACGTGCGTGGCTATTTGGAAGTCCGCCTCGACGAGTGCCCCGAAGAACACCAGCACAGCGTCAAGCGCAGCGCCAGAAGTATGTGGGGAGTAAGCAATGCCATAAATATCCTCCAAAACTTCGCGCTCGACTTCGGGGAAGGTGGACTTGGGCGAGAGTTGCAGGAGCAACGCGAAAAGTGAAAGCGCCTGTGAGTGGAGGGAAATATCCGTCGCTGAAACGTAAGTTTTGAGTTGAGGAATTAGGCCGCGTAACAGGTTGGGTGGCACGCCATTGTCATATCTGATAATAATGAGTGACCGATAACCGGAGTTACGTCAGTTGATGGGGACAGACCTCGAGAGAAGTACTGTCAAGCACTCAAACACTCCCGCTTTACTGGTTCTTCCGTTCTTTGTGAGTAGTTTGGTTGCCCATTCTACACAACCATCAACCCACTGTCCCGTAACGTCGGCCTCGCGCGCAACGCGAGTGACAACTTTAACTGCACCGTCCGTGCGGCCTGTTGTACGGCGTACGTACTCCCACTCTTGGCCACCCTTGGCAAGTACGGTGTCTGGCGCATATAGCCAAAGGTCTCCAATGATGTCCTCAGCACATAACCGCACTTCCGCATCCGTCGCATGGTTGGAAAGACGTGCAATTGCCTCTTTGTAAACTGACTCAGTCCAGTCCTGACCTCTTACGGGCTTGAGAGCTCCAAGTAGGGAGGAAAATGCTTTAAAGGCTTCGGATGCAACGCGTGGGTGCTTCTCACCCAGTGTCTTGAGGAGAACGGGTGTCAACACGGGTAATGAATTCAAGAACGTCGGCGGGGGATGCGTGGAAAAGAATGTAGACGTGAATTGCAGACAGGTGATATGTAAAGTTGAACTGGACGTCAATGGAAGCTGTGATAGAATAGATTTGGATATCGATGCAATCAAGCTGGTCTGGCTTGAGAGGGGACCCGGAAGGACTTGCAGCAAGGTATGGAGAAGACCGAAACCTGCTTGTAGAGTGGCAGTGGACGATCTTGGTGATTTTAACTGGTTAAGAAGTGCTTTTGCTAACGCAGGTATCTGGGCCTGCAAAAGGGAATAGGCCGTCTCCTCGGGGTCTAAACCATCCGGGATCCTTTTCCGCTTCACGCCGACTGAATCCCTAGTTTGCAGTCCTCCGCCATACAGCCGAGTTTGCGTAAGAAGGGTGACGTAGGTTGCCCAGACCTCCAAACGGACTGTCTCCTCGCGATCGCCAAACCGGGAGATAAGAACCGGAGACACCTCTTTGTATAACGTAACCAACAGCTCTGGCCGCGTCGCGATGATAGAGGACAAAAGTTTCGTGGCAGAGCGACGAATTTTGTACGACTGGTCTTCTTCATCCGACCACCTGAAAGGCACTGAACGAGAGATAGGACCATACTCGGCAGTCAACGTACTCGTCGAGGTCCCCATCGTCATCTTCGTCTTCGTCCAACATCTCCTCATCATCGTCGTCTCCGCCTCCGGCATAATTCTTGATGGCAATGAGCCCCATATATATAATGGGACCGCATAGGTTTACTCACAGGGTCGAACTTGATGTATTTTGTCGCAACCTGTACAATAGCGGCCAAAAAAGGGGTAACCTCGGCCGGCATTCTCAACACGATCGATTCCAAAGCCTTACAAGGAGTTAAGTATAAAGAGGAGGGCAACACCAATGAAGAGTTCACCTGTAACGCACCCTCCCGAAGTTCTTCATCGTCCTGATCAACAACAGAGAGAATGCCAGGGACGATAGCCCCTAGACCAGATGCGAGTCGTTGTGGAGATGCACGGGCAATCGCAGCTACAAGGTTGACAGTTGTCCTCTGTTTCTCGATAGGGGCAGAAATTTGCAAGTTAGGGATGACCACTGTAGAAAGCAGTTGCCCAGATAGCTCTGGAGCAGACAGAGGTACAAAGTGCGAAAGCGTAACGATTGCTCGCTTTCGCACAGCGGGCCGTGTATGGGTGAGCAAAGGTGTGATAGTCTGAATCGGTGGAGGCGACAGGGAGAGGCTCGAGACGTATGTAGGGAAATGGGTGACTAGAATGGAAAGGATGGAAAGCGTCTCGATGAGTGTGTCTGGGGGAATTCCAGGCTGCACAACGAGACATTATCAGATTATCGGATTAGAAGCCAAAATGATGTGCGCACAGTCGCAAGTTGGGCTAACAATTTGGGGGTCAGCTTTGCGCATGCTTTCACAGCGATGGTGCCTTCGGTTGGAAGCTCAGCAGTGATTGTCTTGAGGGCTGTCGATTCATGTCACCAGGAAGCCGAAGAAAGGGCATTAAACTAGAGCGGAACATACCTAGACCAGAGATATCTCGAAGTTCTTCATCGGTACTTGACGAAAATTCAGTGAGCTTATCCACAACGAGTTCCATTTGTGACTCCCGGATGATCTTGATCAGCTGTCCTAGGCTTAATCCAGGGTCAAGAGCGTTTATAACCACCAGACGTAATGTCTCACCACTTCACAGCCTGGTTCTTGACCTCGGAGATCTTGTCCTCTACTAACTGCAACACCTGTCCTAGGACCCTGAGCTCTACTGATTCATCGCCAAGGAAAGCTTGAGGATCCAGTTTGATCTCTTTCATTAGGTCACTCAGACCCATATATCTATTCGAGCGACGTTTCAGTGGGCAGGCATTTCACATATCAAGCTCTTTGGAAATACCGAAAGTCTTGATCTTGGCTTTGCATCTAATACGATGATCATCCGATGTGGGCTCAAAGTTTACGACAAATCCTGCATACCTTCTCGACGAATCCCGCCATAAGATATGTCTTTGTCATGGCGGCGAGATAGAAAGAAAAGAAAAGGATAGGTGCTGATTGGACACGTGCCGGCCCGGGACGCGACCCGTCGTCAGGAGAGCAATCTCATATTTATTATCTTCTCATACAGGATATTCTCTACAACCAGCCAGCCCTGCGAAGTAATATACGTGTTCTCAACGTATCTGGCTTTATCTCCCCATTCAATGGTGCGAAGTGTTTTCTAATGCGAGAGCCAATGCGGAAAATGACGGGATAGAATAGCCCTGCTTTCTATAACGCAACAGTAGTAAGTTATGTGTTTAGTATGTCGTCGTCGAGTCTATAGTGAGACCATACAGTACCTGCCGAGTCTGCCCTCGTTTGACATTATTGCTCGACACTTTGCCCGGATACCAGTTCCCTCCCTCTGTTCGTATCCATACATTATCACCCATCTAAAACAATCATTAGCGTCACGGCCCATTCCCTGCCAGTGAATGGATGGGATTAACCCTGAAGGTGTAAGGCCACGGCTCATCAAGGTCGTCTGGACCGGGCGACTCCAAAGACGCCGCTTCAAAATCCACTCCCTCATCGATCGTACTAGAACCGACCTCATTTAATGGACACGAGGACTCGCTGCCGTCAGGAGTGAGGTCCCTCATCGACATCTGAGGCGGTGGTGGGTGCCTGGGCGAGATCGAAAACGGGGAGGTAGCATCGACGTCATTGGAATGCGGATGGGATTGCGTCGAACATCCTGCAAGCTGGGCATTGGCAGTTACGGCCGAGACATCACGGATCCACTGTGCAGTAGTGACCATCTTCTTTACGTTCAGTTGTAGGTCTCACAAAAGGTATGGACTGGATCAGTGACAGGCGGCGGAAGAAACACAGTTGGTTACAGACTTACAGCTCGGTCAAGGCGACAGGGGCTTATATACTGTACAAAAGCTTGTATACTGTATACCACATGCGGTCGTGCTGTGGCCTCGAGAAATCGGACACAGCAGACAACTAAAGAGCTTTTGTTCCTTGAGGCTCAAAGAAAATGCCCCAGTCCAGCAATTCAGCCAAATACAACAATAAGGCCGCCGGCCTTGCTCCAATATGGTAAGATGGCATGTTGCTGTACGGACCTTTCAAAATTATAGTATACAAACACCAAGAAAGGCTCAAGGTCATCATAACGGCTCTGATATTCCTCTAGCCGGCCCGGAAGTGGTCTGCCCGAAGGACAAAGGACAGGGGGCAACAATAACAGGGCAACAATAAGAAAAAGAAAAAGAAAGGACTATTCGGATGCCTCATCTCAATACCCTCATCTCAATAGCCGCAGACCGGACGTCAAGCGTGTCAAGCGTCAAGTAATGCAAGGTTGGTTCAGACCTCAAGTTGGATGCGAGACCTCCCGACTCTTTGCGATACATACAGCACCACTCAGGGGTAATCAAGTCCAAAGTCATGCCGTTATCTTGTGCCAAAAGCACATGCCGTCCAATGTGGCATCGCTAAGATGGGATAAATGCAAAATATATATCCTCAACACTATCCTCATGTGCCAAAGGTGATAAAAAGGGTAAATCCAGTCTTTGCGCGCCAGGGAGGAGGTAATTGGTGTGGAGCAGAACTTTGCTTACATCCGCTTTCCCCGATAAGAAATGACAAATGATACACGACGTCCTGTTATAGGCTCACCGGCTCACCGCTCGCCCCGCCGCGCGCGCTCTTCTTGCGCTTCGAAACCACTCCTGTAACGTCCGGGGGCCATGCACACTGGACCAAAGTGTCTCACATGCCAGTTGTCGTAAAGGGGGGACTGACTGTTACACCCCAGGGGTCAGGCAACTACAGCACGGTACTTGCTGCAAAGCCGCTCGAACTGCGGGTGGATATGGTCATTGGATCACGTTCATGAACGCAACTGGCCTATCCAATTTCAACTCCCGAGCTGAGTTTCCTGAAAGCTGCGCAACAAACAACCCAAGCATTTGGCTGGGAGGTTTGTGCTATGTCACAAGGCCCCAGAACATGTAATGGGTGACGTTTGTAACAACGACATTCCCTTGGCCTACGTCTGGAAGGCGCGAGGTCTCCGTGAGGTGCACAGACTGACCATCATTCTTCCAGAAACGCGCCTAGAGCAACGCCTAGTCTTTTCTAGCGGCGTGTCGAGACATAGCTAGCGAGAGAGCTTATAGCATATGTGACACAGTCGGAGTTCCCTACCAGGGATTGCACACCCGTTGTGACGAGTAGTAGAAACTTCTTTAGTACACCCAGTGTTTCGGTAAGTAAGAGGGCAGGCAGACATGCATACAGCCGCAATCTAGGCCACAAACTAGTCGGTTGTCGCCGAAGGACACAATTTGCATCCGCC
>WNFQ01000484.1_pt1 | contig 32551 bp, 23 predicted proteins | sample 5400171 | NCBI WGS metagenome assembly WNFQ01 (sample SAMN13153356, study PRJNA577476) | soil metagenome | isolation source: 20 cm soil under Madrone tree | place: USA:California | collected 2016-06-14
TGCGACCTACGCGCCTTCACTCTACGATGCGCGCCATCGCTTCGTCTTCAACTACGTCTGGGAGCTGCCGGTTCCGAAATACGACGGTTTTAAGGGGAAAGCTCTGAATGGTTGGCAGGTTTCGGGCATTTACACGTACCAGAGTGGCTTCCCAATCTTGATTAACAACTGCGATGATGCCGAGTTGGAGGGCAGCACGCTTGGGTTCGAATGCCCTGGAAAGCCGGATATGCTCGGCCCGTTCAAGACTCATAACCCGCGCATCGACGGTTTAGTCTTCGACCCCGCGAATTTCGCCGACAGTGCGTTGGGAACCTTTGGCAGCACTCCACGCACTCTCTGCTGCAACCCTCCCATCAACAATTGGGACATGGGGCTGTTTAAAGACACGGCAATTGGGGAAAAGACGCGTCTGGAATTCAGGACGGAGATTTTCAACATCTTCAATCACACTCAGTTCTACGGAGTGGACGGCGGATCGGCTAACCCGACCTTCGGCCAGCCGCAAAAGGTGCGAGACCCGCGACTGTTCCAATTCGCACTGAAACTGGTTTTTTAAGGCGCTGGCCAGAAAGCGATCACGGGCAAACAAAGTGCCTCGATAGGCGCCCCGACCAGGCCGGAGCGCCTTCTTACGTCTGTTAGAATGAGACGGGTGCAGCAGACCCAACGACTTTTTTCGCACACACTGACCGCAGGGAACAGACCTACTATGACGGAGCACTCCAATGCACGACGCACTACAAAAAGAAATCGCCACCTACGAAAAGCGCACGCCGAAATCCGCTGCTGCCCACAAGCGGGCCCTGGAGCGCATCCCGCTCGGCGTTGCCAGCAACTATCGCCATTACGAGCCCTATCCGCTCTTCGTGAAGGATGGAAACGGCAGCCGCATTCATGACGTTGATGGCAACGAATACGTTGACCACAACCTTTGTTTCGGCGCGCTGATGGCCGGACATTGCCATCCCGCGGTCGTCAAGGCCGTCGAGCAGAAGCTGCACGAAGGAACCACCTTCGGGATGCCACATGACCAGGAATGGGAACTCGCGGAGGAAATCTGCAAGCGCTACCCGGTGGAGATGGTGCGCTTCGGCTCCAGTGGAACCGAAGTTACCATGCACGCCTGCCGCATCGCGCGCGCTGCAACCGGCCGCGATAAAATCCTGAAGTTCGAGGGTTCCTACCACGGCCTGCATGACACCGCGCTCGTCAGCGTCAAGCCCAAGGCGGAAGAGTACGGCGATCCGGACGCACCCAATTCCGTTCCCGGCGGTGGAGGTGTGCCTAAAGCTTCTCTCTCCAACGTCGTCGTCGCGGCTTTCAATAATCTCCCTAGCGTCGAGCGCCGTTTCAAGGAAAATCCCGGCCAAATCGCCGCTATTATTCTCGAGCCCATTATGATGAACGTCGGACTGTGCTTGCCTCAGCCCGGATTCCTGCAAGGGTTGCGCGACATCTGCACGAAGAACGGCGCGCTGCTCATCTTCGACGAAGTCAAAACCGGCGCCAAACTTGCCTGGGGAGGTGCCAGCGAATTCTTCGGGGTGAAGCCGGACATGATCTGCCTGGCCAAGTCCATCGGTGGCGGCTTGCCGCTGGGCGCTTTTGGCGCGAGCCGCGCCGTGATGGATTTGATTTCACAACACAAAGTTTTTCATGGCGGCACGTACAACACCAACCGCGTCGCTATGTCTGCCGGTCTCGCGACGTTCCGCGAAGTCCTCACGCGCGAAAACTACGGGCACGTGGACAAGCTCAGCAAAAAACTGACCGAAGGCTATCGCGCTATCGTCAAAAAATCCGGCTTGCAAGCCTATATCGCCAGCGCGGGCGTCAATGGCGCGCTGATGCTCTATCCGCAGGAAATTCGCAACTACCGCGACTGGACCAAAATCGATATCGATCTCTGGCGCCACTATTGGTTCGGCATGGTCAATCGCGGGGTGCTGGCTCAGCCGTATTGGTGGGATGAACAGTGGACCGTCTCCGTTCAGCACACCGAAGCGGACATTGACAAGCATCTTGCGGTCTTCGAGGAAGTCGCGCCCGCGCTCACGAGAGCCCAGCAGGAGCGTGGCGCCGCATTTGTGGGGGCGGCCGGACACTAGTCCGGCTCGCTCTGTCTTTTAGGAGAGAGCGCTATTGGCGAACGAGGTCACCGCCGCGCCGTCAGCACCGCTGGCACAAGAAGCGCCACAGCTGCGCCGCGTGCTGGGCCGCGGGGATCTCGTTCTGCTTTTTGTTGTTGCTGTTTTCAATCTCAACGTCGTTCCGTCTATCGCCGCCAATGGTGGCGTAACGGTTTGGCTGTGGATCATTTCGCTCGCGCTCTTCTTCTGGCCGCAGGGCGTCGCCGTGGTTGAACTTGCGAATCGCTATCCCGGCGAAGGCGGCGTATATCTGTGGGCCAAGGAAATTTTTGGCGACTTCCACGGTTTTCTCTCGGGCTGGTGCTATTGGACCAACAACATGATGTACGTTCCCACCATCATGCTGTACTTCGTTGGTGTGTTCGTGTTTGTTCTTGGGGCCGGCCACGAATCGCTCGCCGACAACAAGTCCTTCACGTTAACGGCTTCCTTGATCTTGTTAATGCTTCTAGTGGTACTGAACATCGTTGGCCTCGGCGTTGGGAAGTGGGTGAACAATCTCGGCGCGATCGGCACTTTTGTTGCCGCGGCTGTTCTTATCGGCTTGGGAATCGTAATCTGGCTTCGGTTCGGCACGTCTGTGACGGATTCCCGCAGATCCTCGTTTCGTCTTGAATTCCTTCGGCGTGATCTGTTTCGGCCTCGTGGGTCTGGAGCTCGCTTCGGTCATGGGCGATGAAATTGAGAGCCCGCAAAAAACTCTTCCCGGGGCCGTCGCCTGGGGCGGCCTTCTATCCGGTTTGCTTTACATCGGGGCGACGGTGACGCTGCTTGTTGCCGTCAGCAAGAATGAAATCAGCGTCCTTCAAGGCATCGTGCAGGCTGTCGGGCATATGGCCAACCGTGTTGCAGTTAAATGGATCGTTGCGCCCTTTGCGTTCCTGCTGAGTATTTCGATCGCGGGAATTGGCTCCGCGTGGCTCGGAGGCTCGGCGCGCATTCCTTTTGTTGCCGGCCTCGACTCCTACATGCCCGCCTGGATGGGAAAGATTCATCCGAAATATGCCACCCCATACGCCGCATTGATTGTTCACGCGGCCGTATCGTTGATCCTAGTCGTGATCAATTTCTCTCTTTCAGGCGCGGGCGTGCAAGAGACGTTTCAGAAATTGCTGTCCCTTGCGGTCGTGCTTCAGTTGATCCCTTTTCTATATATGTTCGGCGCGCTAATGAAAATCGCTTCCAGCGATTCCTTCGTAAAGGGCCGCTACGGCAAAACCACGCTGATCCTCGCCGGTTTCAGCGGATTCACCACCACTGGTCTGGGAATTGCGTTGGCATTTTTCCCGGCGCAGCAGATTAAATCACTCCTGTCTTACGAGATTTGGATGTTTGGAGGTACGTTGCTTTTCGTGGGCCTCGCGGGGTTTTTCTTTTTTGTTTACGGCAGACGCAAGGCCGCGCGGAAATTGGCCGCGGCGCCCACGCCGGCGTTGTGAACGCAATTTGGGAGGCAGTTTATGTCGAGCACTGCGAAAACAATCATTCGAACCTACGACAACTACATCAACGGTCAGTGGGTCAAAAGTTCTTCCGGTGAAATGTTTCCCGTCTACGATCCCTCCACCGAAGAAGTGATCGCTCACGTGGCGTCGGGCACAGCACCGGACGTGGATAGCGCCGTGAAAGCCGCGCGCGCCGCGTTTGACTCCGGCCCCTGGCGCCAGACTACCGCCGCCGACCGCGGCCGCATCCTTTATAGACTTGCGGAGAAAATTCGCGCGAACGCCGCGCAGCTTGCCGAGCTCGAATGCCGCAATTCCGGCAAGCCCATCGTCGAAGCCGAGTACGATATTGCCGATGCCGCAACATGTTTCGAATACTACGCTGGCCTCGCGAACAAAGTTCTCGGGCACGTCAACCCCGTTCCCGCAAACGCCCTGAGTTTTACTTTGCGCGAACCCGTCGGCGTGGCTGGACAAATTATTCCCTGGAATTATCCGCTGGTCATGGCTTCGTGGAAGCTGGCTCCCGCCATCGCCGCCGGATGCACCTGCGTCCTGAAGCCCGCCGAACAAACGCCGCTCACGATGATGGAAGTTGCCAGTTGGTTTGAAGAATTGGGCCTGCCTCCCGGCGTCGTGAACATCGTCAACGGTTTTGGCGAGACGGCAGGAGCCGCGCTCGTAGCGCATCCCGGCGTGGACAAAATCGCCTTCACGGGCAGCGCGGCCGTGGGAAAAACCATCGTCAAGAGCGCCGCCGCCACCCTCAAGCGCGTCACCCTTGAACTCGGCGGCAAGTCTCCCAACATTTTCTTTGATGGCGCGGATTGGGAAGCGGCCGTCGATGGCGCGCTCTTCGGCGTCTTCATCAATCAGGGCGAAGTTTGTTCCGCGGGCAGCCGCATCCTCGTAGAAAAGAAAATTTACTCCAGATTCCTCGAGGCCATGACCGAAAAGGCCAAGCGCATCAAGCTCGGCGCGCCGCTCGAACGCGGAACCAAGATGGGTCCGCTGGTCAGCAAAGAGCAATACGACCGCGTCAGCTCCTACCTCGAACTCGGCAAGAAGGAAGCGAAAGTTGCCATCGGCGGCGGGCGTCCCAAGCAATTTAGCAAGGGCTTCTACGTCGAACCGACCATCTTCTATGACGTGGACAACTCAGCTCGCATTTCCCGCGAAGAAATTTTTGGCCCCGTCGCTTCCGTGATTCCCTTTGAAGGCGAGCCGGACGCCATTCGCATCGCCAACGACACGCCCTACGGCCTCGCCGCGGCCGTTTGGACCCGCGACATTTACAAAGCATTCCGCGTAGTCAAGTCTCTCCGCGCCGGCATCGTCTGGGTCAATCACATGCAACCGACGTATGTCGAAGCGCCTTGGGGCGGCTACAAGCAATCCGGCTTTGGCCGCGAGTTGGGCCCCTGGGGCCTCGAAGAATATCTCGAAACCAAACAGGTGTTTGTCAATCTCGACGAAACGCCGATCGGCTGGTATTAGATTTCAAGCCAAGGAAGACAAAAATGTCTACGATTCAGGTTCGCACCGAAATACCGGGACCCAAATCCCGCGAGCTGATGGCTCGCCGCGAAGCCGCCATTCCACGCGGCCCTTCGAACGCCACGCCGGTTTTCGCCGCGCGCGCCGAAGGCGCCACCATCGAGGACGTTGACGGCAATCGCTATCTCGATTTTGCCGGCGGCATCGGCTGCCTCAACATCGGCCATCGCTCTCCCCGCGTGCTCTCTGCCATCCGCGAGCAGCTCGAGAAGTACCTCCATCTCTGCTTCGCCGTCACTCCTTACGAAAGCTACGTCGCCATGGCGGAAAAACTCAACGCGCTCGCTCCCGGCAAATTTCCCAAGAAAACCATCCTTGTGAATTCCGGCGCCGAGGCCATCGAAAACTCCATCAAGATCGCGCGTGCCTACACCAAGCGCCCCGCTGTCATTTGTTTCGAAGACGCTTTCCATGGCCGCACGCTCCTCACCATGTCGCTGACCAGCAAAACGCATCCTTATAAAGCCGGCTTCGAGCCTTTTGCCAGCGACGTCTACCGCATTCCTTTCGCCTATCCCTACCGCGCCGAAAAAGGCGCCACTGCGGAAACTTTCGCCCATCACCTGGAAGATGCCTTCAAGCGTTCTGTCGCTCCTGAATCCGTTGCTGCCGTCATCGCGGAACCCGTTCTTGGCGAAGGCGGCTTCATCATTCCTCCGCGCGATTATTTCAAGCTCCTGCAAAATATCTGCCGCAAGCACGGCATTCTCTTCATCGCCGACGAAGTGCAATCCGGCTTCGCCCGCACCGGCAAATGGTTCGCCTCCGAACATTTCGGCATCGAGCCCGATTTGATCACTATGGCCAAGTCGCTCGGCGGTGGCATGCCCATCGCCGCGGTCACCGGCCGCGCCGAAATCATGGACGCTCCCGGCGTGGGCTCTCTCGGGGGAACCTACTGCGGTCACCCGCTTTCCTGCGCCGCCGCGCTAGCCGCCATCGAAACCATCGAGAACGACGGCCTGCTCGCGCGTTCCACGGCTATTGGTAAGCATTTTGAGCAGCGTGCTCAAGCTTGGCAGAAAAAATGGTCTTTGATCGGTGATGTTCGCGGCCTCGGCGGCATGTGCGCCATGGAATTAGTGCGTGACGCGCAAACCCGCGAGCCGGCAGACACCGAAACCAAAGCCATCGCCAAATACTGCTACCAGCACGGACTCATCACCATCACCGCGGGAACTTTCAACAATGTGATTCGCATCCTCGTCCCGCTGGTCATCACCGACGAGCAGCTCGACGAAGGCCTGGCCGTCATCGAGGCCGCGCTCGCCTCCGTTGCCGAACACAAGGAACCGGCGCTTACTCACGCTTAATGGAACAGGTATTCTTGCCTGTCCTCAAAAAAGAATCTGGAGTCCCATCATGCAAAATACGGCTGCAAGAGTTGAAAGCCCAGCGTCCGAACTCAAAGACCCCCGTCTTTTCCGCGAAACTTGTTACATAGACGGCCAATGGGTTCAAGCCACGACAGGCCAGACGCAGAGCGTAGACAATCCCGCCACCGGCAGAATCATCGGCACTGTTCCAAAATTGTCCGGCGCCGAAACCCGCCAGGCCATCGAAGCCGCCAACCGCGCCTTCCCCGCCTGGAGCAAGCGCACCGCCAAGGAGCGCGCCGCCGTTCTCCGCCGCTGGTTCGACCTCATGATGGAAAATCAGGACGATCTCGCCCGCCTAATGACCCTCGAGCAGGGCAAGCCTCTCAGCGAATCAAAAGGTGAAGTTGCCTACGCCGCCGCGTTTCTTGAATGGTTCGGCGAAGAAGCCAAGCGCATCTATGGCGACACCATTCCTCAGCATCAAGCCGACAAACGCATCGTGGTCATCAAGCAACCCATTGGAGTCGTCGCGTGCATCACGCCTTGGAATTTTCCCCTGGCCATGATCACTCGCAAGGCCGGCCCCGCGCTCGGAGCCGGTTGCACTGTCGTCATCAAGCCGGCCTCTCAGACTCCATTCTCGGCATTGGCTCTGGCCGAACTGGCCGAGCGCGCGGGAGTCCCCAAAGGGGTCCTCAATATCGTTACCGGTTCGGCGAAAGAAATCGGCGCCGAACTCACTTCCAATCCTATCGTGCGTAAGCTCTCGTTCACTGGCTCGACGGAGATCGGCAAAGTCCTCATGGCTCAGTGCGCCGGAACGGTCAAGAAGCTTTCCCTCGAACTCGGCGGCAACGCGCCCTTCATCGTCTTTGAGGACGCCGATTTGGATGCCGCCGTCGAAGGCGCTATCGCCTCAAAGTATCGCAATACCGGTCAGACCTGCGTCTGCACCAACCGCGTCCTTGTTCAAGACAGCGTCTACGATGCCTTTGCCGCGAAACTCGCCGCCGCCGTCAAAACGCTCAAACCCGCTCCTGGTCTCGAAGCCGGAGCCAACCAGGGCCCGCTCATTGACGATGCCGCCGTCCAAAAAGTCGAAAGCCACATCCGCGACGCTCAATCCAAAGGAGCAAAAGTCCTCGTCGGTGGCCATCGCCATGCTCTCGGCGGCCGGTTCTTCGAGCCGACTGTGCTCACCGACGTCACTCCCCAAATGGCCGTTGCCCGCGAAGAAACTTTTGGCCCGGTCGCGCCGCTCTTCCGCTTCAAGACCGAAGTCGAAGCCATCGCTCTCGCCAACGACACCGAGTTCGGCCTCGCGGCCTATTTCTATGGCCGCGACATCGCCCGCGTCTGGCGCGTCGCCGAAGCCCTCGAATACGGCATCGTCGGTATCAACGCCGGAATCATCTCCACTGAAGTAGCTCCGTTCGGCGGCGTAAAGGAGTCCGGCCTCGGCCGCGAGGGCTCCAAGTACGGCATCGATGAATTCGTTGAAATCAAATACCTCTGTTTCGGCGGCATCACCACCTGACGTGGCAAAGCAGAAGTTTCTCGCCCGTCGATCAGTTTCCGATTGCGCGCCTACGCCATCCCCGCCAGTACCCCACGCATATAAGCGAAGCTCTCGATAACTCCCGGCATCGGATCGTCGGCATGAATCTCGTATTCCAGATCCACGAACCCCTTGTACTTGATCGCGCCAAGCGCTTCAAAAATCCTCTTAACCGGCATGAGGCCCTCGCCCACCGCCACCTGGCTCTCTTTGCTTTGGAAGTTGGTGAGGTCCTTCATGTGTACGTTAAACAGCCGCGCGCCCACCTCGTGGATCGCCTGCACCACGTCCGTGCCCGCGCGAACCGTATGCCCGACATCGATGCAGCATCCCATGCGCGGATCCATTCCCTTTACCGCTTTCAATACATCCAACGGCGAATGCCACAATTTATCTTCCGGCCCGTGATTGTGAATCGCGAAGCGGGTGTCGTACTCCTTCACAAACTTCTCAATCCGGGGCAGCGTCTCCGGCGCGGGGTCGCCCGCGACAATCACGCCGATCCCCGCCCGTTTGCAGTATTCGAACTTGCTCCGGATATCCGCATCTTCATCTTTCGGGAAATAGATGGTGCCGGCGGCATGCAGCTTGATGCCCGCCGCGGCATAATCCGCCAGCGCGGCCTGCTCCTCCTTAGCATCCATCGGAAGATGGTCCTTGACGTCCTTTGCATTCAGCGCCAGCACATTGAGCTGCTTCAGGAAGCCGATCATCTGTGCCCGGCTGAAGTTACGGAACGTATAGCTGGCCACGCCCAGCCGAATCGGCAACCCTTCGTCAGCCGATGGCCGCGCTGCGCTCGCTGCGAGGAATTCGTCCGAAGCAACCAACGCCGCCGCAGCCATTGCGCCAGAGCGAATGAAATCGCGGCGGGGGAACTTAGACATGCGGCGCCCAGCCCTTCTCGTACTCCCGCCCCCACATCTTCATTGCTTCCGGATCGCCCTGGATCCGCCCGTCTTTCGTGTCCAGTTGCAATTCCCGGTTCACTTCCCACGCGATGTTGGAAAGCTGCAGCATCGTAACCGCCACATTGGCTTCAGAAACCGGAGCGTTCAGCTTCTCGCTCTTCCGGATTCCCGCGATGAAGTTCGCGAAGTGCCTGTCCGTCATAGAATCGGCTCCCCGCAGGTCGGCGGATGAAGTGGTGCTGCCGGCCTTGAACTCGTTCGTCTTGTTTCCTTTTAGATCGTAGACTTCGTAGCCATCGCGATCCACAACCACCGTGCCGGTCGTTCCCAAGATGGCCGACCCGCGGTCGCGGCCGTAACACTTCATTCCCTGGCAGCACCTGCCTTCCCAAGTAAGCATTTTGTCTTCGTACTCGAAGCTCGTCACCAGCGTGTCATAAAACTGCCAGTCGTCTTTGAAGTGGTATCGGCCGCCTGACGCTGTCACCCGCTTCGGATAGTCCACGCCCAGCGCCCAGCGGCAGACATCCACCTCATGCGTTCCATTATTGAGCGTTTCGCCGGTGCCATAATTTCTGAACCAGTGCCAATTGTAAGGATGCACGTTGTCCCGATACGGACGCCGTGGCGCCGGGCCCTGCCACAAGTCCCAATCCAGTTGCGCCGGCACGGGCGCTTCCTTGCCGGTGCCAATGGACTTCCTCACATTGCTGTACCACGCTTTCGCCAGGTACGGCCTGCCGATCACTCCACCGCGAATTTTTTCCACGATCTCTATGCTGTGTGCCGAAGAGCGCTGCTGGTTTCCCATTTGCACCAGCTTTCCATATTTCTGCTGCGCCTCCACCAGCATCGCTCCCTCGGCAGGATTGTGGCTGCAGGGCTTTTCCACGTAGACGTGCTTGCCCGCCTGCAACCCCGCGATGGCCATTGGAGCATGCCAGTGGTCGGGAGTGGCAATCGTGATGGCGTCCACGTCCTTCAGTTCGAGGATCGCGCGAAAGTCTTTCTCCGCCGCCGGCGCCTCGCCCATCTCGCGCTGCACGGCGTCAGCGAATTTTTTCAGAATGTTGCCATCCACGTCGCAGACGTGCGATATACGCGCGGCACTCCGGTTCGCTTTTAGGGACGAGAGATGCGCGTACCCGCGCCCGTTCAGCCCGATCACCGCAAAGTTGAGCCGGTCGTTGGCGCCCACGATTCGCGCATAACTCTCCGCCGTATTTCCGACCGCCAGTCCCGCTGCACCTACTGCCAATGCATCCAGAAACTCACGTCGTGTAACCATTTTCTTTCCTTCTTGCGGATGGTCGTTGAAGCTCTGACCGCACCGCAGCACTTCTATCGATTAATATCGTTTGGTAAGAACCAGCAAGCGTCCATCTTTATGGGTTCGCCCCGCTGGGCTCAGTATACGTCGGCAAAGCCCATCAATTGCACGAGAGGCACCTCCCATAGCCGCCTAGGCCAATCATTCCTGTGCGCACTCTAGGAAATCGCTCCAGCCTCCTGCAACTCTTTTTTCATCCCAGCCCAGCTCTGTCGCGTCGATTCTTCCGGTGTGCCGCCGCCACGCCAGTGGGTCTCCAGGCTAACGGCGAAATGATAGCCGTCGCGTTTCAGCGCCTTGAATTGCCCGACCCAATCGATGATGCCCCCGCCCATCTCCGCCCATTGGTAGCCACTGCCGTCCGGCTTTTTTGCCGCATCCTTGCAATGGCAGTGGCCAATGCGATTCTTTGGCAGGAGATTGTATCCATCCGGGTAAGGCCTTTCGCCCCGCTCCGCTGCGTTTCCCGGATCCCAATTGAGCATCAGATTGGAAGACGGGACGGCAGCAAGAACTCTTGCAGCTTCCGCCGCGGTCGCGCTGTTGCAACCAGGCTCATTTTCCAGAAGCAAAATCATGTTTTTCTTGGCCGCCTTTTCCGCGGCGCCGCGCAGTTTTTCATTCATGCCCGTGCGATAGGGCGCTTGATCATCGAGCCGCCAGAAATCGAAGAAACGCACGCGGTCGGTGTTGAAGGTCTTCGCCAGTTCGATGCTGCGTTCGAGGACTTCGTCCTGCTGCTCGAACGTAAAGTCAGCATTAAACTGGTCACGCTTGGGGCTGAACTTCGATTTGGGCGCGCCCGGCCAGTCCACTTTGAAAAGCGGGCTGGCGATATCCGTCACCCGCAATTGGTATTTCTCAAGGATACGGTGAGCTTCTTCAATTTCTTTGGCATCCAGTTTCAGCAGGTTCTTGTTCCACATTCCTCGCAGTTCGATCCATTCCATGCCAAATTCCTTCGAAGCTATTTCGCACGCGCGGCCGAAGTCTTGAGTGATCTCGTCGTTGATAACCGCAATCCGGAATGGCGATTTCATGGAAAATGGGCCAACCAAACTTGCAGCCGCTATTGCGCCCATCCCCAGAAGAAATTCACGGCGCGGCACCGGGTTTTGCATACGGGCCTTTCCTTCTCTGTTGGCGATCTTCGCGCATCCGCTCGCTCGCCCGATGGTTGCTTGCGTCTATTCCGTTGCGCGGTAACTGCAAATCGATTTTGAATGCGCAGCCAGGTCCTTAGTATACGTGTTCAGCTAGAACGTTAACTTGGCTCCCAACTGAACAGAGCGGTTGCCTCCAATGGTGTTGGTCACGTAGCCGAAATTGCTTGCTGTACTTGTGCTAAAGCCTTGATTCGGCTTATCGAACTGCGGAGTATTTGTCACGCTGAAGGCCTCGGCGCGAAGCTCCATGTTCATGCGTTCTCTAATCGGAAAGCGACGGAATACCGAAGCGTCTAGATTGAAGAAGCTCGGTCCGCTGAAGGCCCGGCGGGGCATATTACCCAATACGCCGATTACAGTTTGGCAAAATGGCCCTCGGCATTGCGGATTGGTGGCATTGTCAGGCGTCACATCGAACCACGGCTGGCCAAGACCCACGCCGTGCAGTATCTTGAAAGAGCCGACCAAGTTCGGCACTTGCGTATCCCCCGGCGCGTTCAATACTGAACCGCCAGTAATGTTCAAGGGCAGCCCAGTCATCATTGTGAGGACCGTGCTGACCTGCCAGCCACCGAGAAACATGCTTCCCACGCCAGACTTCAGGAGGGTTTTTCCCTTTCCAAAGGGCAGCTCGTAAATCACACTATGCACAATCGTATGTCTCCGGTCAAAACCCAGCGGTGCATAATTGCTGCGAATGCTGCCGATGTAATTCTGCAGCCCGCCAACCGTGCTGTTGATTGTGTTTGACCCCTCATTTACGTACCCAAGAGCCTTGCTGTAGGTATAGGCGGTGGTCATCAGGAAACCTCCTGAGAACTTGCGGTCCAGCTTTGCCTGAAGCGCATTGTAGTTCGAGCTCGTTCCCAGGAACTTGAGCGCGACGTTCCCCGTCAGCTTATGGAGGGCGAAGAGAGGCCGGTTGTTGTTGGTCGCAGTGGAACTTGGAAGCGTCGCGGCATTTAGATTAAAGACGGTCGGCAAATCTACACCATGATTGCCCACATACGCCGCTTCCAGGACAAACTTCCCCGGCAAAGCGTGCTGCACGGCCAAATTCCAGGATTCCGTGTACGGTTCGCGGAAATTCAGATTGACGACCGTATAGTTTTGCGTCAGAAGGCTGGTGGTGCCGACTTTACCTACGACAGGAATAACGCTGGCCCCGGCGGGCGCGACCAGAGGCGAAGGGAATCCGCTCCCCATGGAGATAGGACTGTTGGCTGCGTCTGCTGACTGGGTGAAACTAGAACCATTCAGCGAAGGAAACGCGTTGTTCTGCAGCACCGGGAAATCAAATGCGTAATCGTTGTCGGGGTACGGGAAGTAGCTTATGGCAAACCCCCCGCGGACCACAGTAGTCTCCGTCAGCCGATACGCAATGCCGACCCTGGGCGCGAAGTCCTTGTAATGAGTTGTTCTGCCCAAATCCGACGGGTTGCCGCCGATTCCAGCAATCACAAGGTTGTTCGTGGTTGGGTCGTAGTTGGAAAAGCGTCCCGGCCCGCTTGGCGTGAAGGGCGGATAGAACTCCCAGCGGAGCCCCAGGTCCAGCGTCAGCTTCCTAAACACCTGCCACCTGTCCGCGGCATACGTGAACAACTCGTTCCCGCGAAACGCCTTGGCGTTTATGGGCACATCGCGGCCCACGGAATTTGGCATGTCGAGCAAAAAGCTGGCGACTGCGTTCACCTGAGAACTCGTCACTGGCTGCTTTTGAGGGGGGGTAGGGGGAGTAGTGACGGGAGGGGGCGAGGGATTTAGACTGGTCACATTACTAGTGAAGCGCAACACGCCCCGCGGATTCTGGTCCTGCCATTGCGCCAAGTCGTCACGGAGGCGGTGGTAATCCACTCCCCACTTGAAGGTATGATTTCCCCGCGTCTTGGTCCAGTTATTGGCAACATTTAAGTTCGTCTCCCCGCGGATCCAGGGTAAGCTTGCTGAATAGCCCGCCAAACAATCGGAAGCGGAGTTGGGCACAATGTTCGGAAGGTTGATGCAAGGCATTCCGCTGGTATTTGATGTCCCGAGATTTGCTCCAGGGATATCCAAGCCGATTTCGCTCTGAACCGTCTGACCGCGGTCGGCGTTGTTTGCCACATTCCGATAGTGGTCAACGCCGGCGCGGACCTCCATGATCAAGGCAGGTGAAAACACATGATAGTAGTTGACCGCCACGTCCCAATAACGCTGCTTGCCGGTCCCTGAAAAAGCCCCATTGGAAGGCCCTCCCACCACGCCAAAGATCGGCGCCTGGCTAAGGCTTTGGTCCGAAAAACTGAAGCGCCCCGACAGACGGTTGTTCACGCTGATGTTGTTATCGATCTTCACGTCAAAGGAGGTTGTATCCTTGATGAATTTTGTGGTCCCTTGGAAGTTGCTCGTGGCAGCGAGGCAGCCGGGAGCGGTGGAATTGAGAGGACAAGTCGTGGTGGCCACATTGGGCAAAGGGATCTTCGCGAGGATTGCAGTAGCGATGGGACTGATACGAGCAGGATCGATGACATTTGGCACGCCATTAAAGGCAAACTGGGCTCGACACGTGCCATCCGGCTTCGGTGTCGTCGGTCCAGCGGGGCAGTTGGGGTCGGTGGCACTGGGGAGGTAGCTGTTCGGATCGAAGATCGGAATCAATGTGCCGCTTCCATTTGTCGCATTACTAAAATCCCCGCCGCGAAAGGCCGCGGGGGGCACAGTGCCATTGAAAAACTGGCCCTGGTGGTCATTGATACGGAGGAAATCACCGAAGAAGAAGGTTTTGTTCTTGACGAGGGGCCCGCCGATATTGGCTCCATAATAGTTGTACACGCCCGGCGCTTTCGGTACGGCGGTCTGGAAGAAAGACTTGGCCGCCAGTGCGCTAATGCGGTTGATCTCATACGCAGCACCGTGAAACCCGTTTGTCCCTGATTTAAGAATGACATTTGTAACTGCCCCGTTGGCTCTTCCCAATTCGGCGTCGTAATTGCTCGTTGTTACATCGACGGTCTGAATCGCTTCAATAGGGGGAATGTAAATCGACAGCAAACCGGTTCGTTCGTTGTCGTTCAAGCCTTCAAATTGCAGGTTGTTTGCCAGACCCGATTGCCCGTTCACCTCGGTCCGCAGACTATCTTGCGCGTTGAAGAAGGAGGAATGCTCGCGGTGCGCGCGTGTCGTGCCAGGAACCAGGTTAAGCAGTCCCTGAAAGTTTCGATTGAACGGCAGAGGAAGCTCTTCGGCTTGCCTTTCTTCAATCTTTCGCCCAATGTCTGCGCGATCTGTTTGCAGTATGGGAAGCTCGGAAGTAACTATCACTGTTTCCTGGGCCGTGCCCGGCTGCAGCACAAGGTTTATACGCGTGTCCGTGTTCACAAGGACATCCACACCTGAGTGGACAGCTTTCTTGAATCCCTGCCTTTCGGCCGCCACCTCATACTGGCCCGGAGCGAGGTCGGGCACCTCATAATTACCGCTTTCGTTGGTATCGACCGTGTGAACGACACCGGTCTTCATTTCGGTGATCGTTATCTTCGCGCCTGCCACGACAGCGCCGCTCTCATCTGTTACCGTCCCGAGAAGCGTTGCATTTACGGCCTGTCCCACGGCTCGCGGAGAAAACATTAGTAGTGCCGCGAGCAATACAGCTGTGCCTAGGTGCCACCGCTTGAGCAAACCAGCCATGCCCAGCGCTGCACGTTCTTCGGTGTTTATCGCCGACGATTTATCCCCGCCATGTAGGCATGGAAAAAATGAAGTAAGCAGTTTTTTCATGACATCACCCCACTCGATTCAAAAGACTCCAGCCCCGATACCAACAAAACCGGCAAACGCCTTGGAACTGGTTCCACACCCTAACCGAGCAGAAACCACCTGTCAAGTCAGAATCTTCGCCAAACGAATACCTTGCATCGGTTTTCTGGCTTCTTGCCATGCAGCGGATACCCTCGCTTGTTCGCTGTTGACCGCACGCATTCCCGTTTTGTTGTGCTAGACTTGCCCGGAGAAAGGATCGACCTAGTTCGGACGACAAAGTGACAAAGCCCCTGTTTGCCATGGAAGTAGTTCCAAAAAAAACCACGATTCGCGAGGTTGCCCGGGCCGCTTCCGTTGGCATTGGAACAATCTCGCGCGTGTTGAATTCCAGCTCGCAGGTGAGCCGGGAAACGCGTGCCCGCGTGCTTGAGGCCATCCGGCGTCTCGGATTCCGCCCTAATGCGCAAGCACGCCGGATTCTCAAGCGGCGCACAGAAATGGTCTGCTTTCTCCTGAGTAACCGCGATTTTCTTCATCCCTTTCATGCGCGCATCTTGCAAGGCGTCGAATCTTATGCCACCAGCTTGAAGCAGCACGTGCTCTTTGCCGCGCTGCACTATTCCCCGAGAACGCCTCCCGATCGGATCGACCTGCCTCCCGTTCTTCAAGAGCATGGCTTGATTGACGGGCTCATTCTGGCGGGAACCATTTATCCCAATCTCCTCCGCAGGATCGAATCCATCCATATGCCCTTCGTGGCCTTCAGCAACAATGTGGTTGGGATGGGCGACGAGCAGCCATTCGACCAGGTGGGCTTCGACGACTTCAACGGCACGCTCCATGCCACGCGTTACCTGATCGGCATGGGTCACCGCCACATTGTTTTCGCCGGAGATGTCTCCTACCCATGGCTTCTTCACCGATCCGAAGGCTACCGGCAAGGAATGCGCGAAAACAAACTAAAACCCGTCTTGATCAAGGTACCGGCCCCTCAGAGCTTCGTCGATTTCGGCCAAAAGAGCGGCGCTCAAATCCTGTCCCGGCGCCCACGGCCCACTGCTGCCGTAGCCGGCAACGATGAAATCGCCTACGGACTTTGGCGATCGCTGCGACGGCACTCCATCAAAGTGCCCGACGATATCAGTCTGGTGGGTTTCGACGACCGCGAAGAGGCCCTGCTGATGGACCCGCCGCTTTCGACCGTCCGCGTCCACAAAGAAGAGATCGGCGAAACCTGCATGAAGATGCTTCTCGAGCGCCTGCATCATCCGCGAATGACCTTTAGCCAGCGCATCCTGCCCACGGAATTCGTGATCCGCGGGACCGTCCGCCATTTGTGAGCATGATCAAGTGGATCAGCCTTGACGTGCTAGCACAATTCGGGTGGCCTACCTTTTCGGTTTGCTTTTTGAAAAGGCGAGCTATTTCTTCCTCTTGCGACATCGCTTTTGCATTTGCTTCTTTTATTCGCCTCGTCTCCGCCGGAGCCCGGTGTACGGCCAGAAATCTGATTCTTGAAATTTGGTCGGAGTCCGCATTCTTGTTCTACGCTAGAAGCATGTTTTCGTCTCGATTCCCAGTGTCCGTCCGGAGGGTACAGCCGTGAAAAGGACTTTTGTGGCCGTTGGGATTTTGCTCTTGGGCGTTGCCGTGGTATTGGCTCAACAGAAAAACATTGACGACGAAGGAGGGCGCGTTCTTGCGTTTGAAAACGCCTGGAATCACGCCCTCGAGGCCAAAGACGCCAAGGCTCTGGACATGATCCTTGCAAACACCTTTGTCTCCATCGATATCGACGGCAGCGTTTCCTCCAAGAGCGAATTCCTGGCCAGTATTAAAGCGCCCGACTATCAGCCGTCCCAGGCCGTGACTGAGCAAAGCAACGTGCAAGTCTACGGAAATGCCGCGGTAGTGGTCGGCACGTTTCGCGTGAAAGGCACGGAAAAAGGGAAGCCCTACGTGCACCGCGAACGTTTCGTGGACACCTGGATCAAGATCAACGGCACTTGGCAGTGCGTCGCCACGACCGGCACCCTGATCACCGCCAAGCCCGGAGCGAATTAAATCCGTTCAGCAATCCTAGGAAACCGTTTCGGAAAGCACTGGTGACACGATGCGCATTCGACTGCTGATCATTCTCAGTGCCCTTATGATTTCGTGTGCGCCTGCCTTTGCCCAGATGGAACAGCTTGGCAAAGCGCTCGGGCTCGGCTCAAAAACCAAACTCGGCGACGCCAAAATTGCCTCCGGCCTCAAGGAAGCCCTCAGAGTCGGCGCCGAAAACGCCGTCAAGCTAACCGGAAAAACCGATGGCTACTATCGCAATGAAGCCATCAAGATTCTTCTGCCAAAGAATCTCCGTACCATGGAAAAGGGCCTCCGCGCTCTCGGTGGCGGTGCGAAAATTGACGAATTCGAGCTCAGCATGAATCGCGCCGCGGAAAGCGCTGCCCCGGAAGCCAGGAAAATCTTCGCCGACGCCATTTTGAAGATGACCATCAACGATGCCCGCAAGATCCTGAACGGCGGCGACACCGCTGCCACCGATTACTTCAAGTCAAAGACTACCGGTGAGCTGACCATTGCCTTTCGGCCCATCGTTGAGCAGTCCATGGATAAGTTCACCGTCACCCAGCAATGGAACGCCCTGGCCGGCCAATTTCAATCCATCCCCTTCGCCAAAAGCCCATCCCTCGACATCAACCAGTACGTTGTTGGCAAAGCCCTGGACGGCCTCTTCTTCATGCTCGGCCAGGAAGAAAAGAAAATCCGCACCGATCCCGCCGCCCGCGTCACCACCCTCCTCAAAGAAGTCTTCACCCGTTAACACGTCCTGGTTGAATTGGTCGCGCTCCTCCCTTTCCAGTTTCTGCCTTCTAGTTTCTAGGCCTCACGGCAAGCGAGCCCTGAAAAATGACCCGCACGTCCTCGTCCAAGTGTCCCCCCGCGCTCTCCCTTGAGGAAGAGTCAAAGGGACGGGTAGCCCGGACGATAAATCTTGAGACGAATCGAGTGCCCCATCACGCCGGGTTTGCGCGTGGGGTTTTTGAGTCTGCCTCTCTCGCTTGTCTCGTATCCAGAGACTACTTATTAATGTCGTCCTTCGCCTCAAGCCGCTTGAGCAAGGGCTGCAGGAACGGCTTCGTCGCATCCGGCGCTCCGCTGATCGCCTGCGTCATTTCTTTGGCAGCAGTCGGGAAGTCTCCGCTGTTCGACGAGATGCGGGCCAGCGCCAGGTGGCTGATCCAGTGATTCGCGTCCTTCCTCGGAACTTGCGGATACAATTCAAAAGCGCGCTTGGCGTTGCCCGCTCGTTGCAGGCCGCGAGCGTAAGAGTACAGTTGAATCGCGCTGGCTTTATCGAACGCTTTGGAAAGCAGTTTGGCGGATTCTTCCTTTTTTCCCATGGCCTCCAGGATGCGCGACTTGGTCTCCAGATTCTCAAACCGCTCTTCATTCTGGATCGAGGTGTCTTCCCACTTCAGCGCTTGCTCCAGCTCGTAATTGTTGTCCAGGCACCACTGCGCCGCCTCGTCGTATCCGCCCCAGGTGAATCCGCCGACGCTCCGCAGTTCGTTCTTGACGCTCTTCAGCACCACCGCTTTCACGTCCACGGAAATGCGGAAGGGAACCGCCAGTTTTTCCCAGCGCAGGGTCGCCAGCGCGGAATCCGGCTTCACGTCATCGAAAACATACGTCAGCACTTCAAACGCTTCCGCGGCGTGCGGCTTCACGCTCACGCGCAGCGCATCCTCTTTCTCGTCGTAGCTGAAGCTGCCCCAGGAAGTCGAGTTCTTCGAAAAAATAATCGTCCACTGATCCTTGTCGGGGATGGTGTGCAGCCCGTACGTCCCCGCCGCAAGCGGCTTCCCTTCGATGGAAACATCGTCGGAAAAAGTGATTGTCGTGTTTTCGTTCGCGCCCGCGCGCCACACTTTTCCAAGCGGCACCGTCTTGCCCCAGATCTCCCGCCCGCCCACTTCCGGCCGGTGATACGTAATGGTGATGTCCGTCAATCCTATTCGCTGCGAAACCGTCCCGCGCTGGCTGACGCGCGGAATGTTCAGCTCCGTCGGCTGACTTCCATTCTTGAATTGCGCGCCCGCATTCCCAGCCAAAGCGCCCAGTCCCGCCAGCAATCCCAAACCACACTTCCACACGTTGCGCATGATCACACCTTCTCCTCTCCACGAAAGACAACGATGCGAATTTCTTTCTTCTCCCCGGTAGACCACCCCAATGCCGATAGACGCCCTCTCCGGCAAGGGGTGAGCAGAAATCCGCGTCACAATGCGTGTGATTGCGCGGTTTCAGGCTAAAATGTTTCTCAAGCGTGGCGCCCGTGGCTCAGCGGTTAGAGCAGCGGACTCATAATCTGCACGAAGGGAGTCTGCTTCGTTCTGCACACATCTGCACTCGCACGCTAGCTGACTCTTTGCACGGACCTTATGCTGAACACCTACTGACCGATTCGCAGCGCCAGCCAGCTTGACTCAGGGGCAATCCTAGTCCCGATACAGAGTTAAGGAGATTGTCGCCGGCGAGTTCTTGCTAACCACATTTTGACTTGACAGGCGCCGGGCTGTGCGCGTATTGGTTTCGTATCCAGCCTGACTCTGAACGCGTGTCTCTTTCTCTGCGAGCTTATCCTTCGGGAGGTATTCCAATGTTCACGTCAAAGGCCTACGCCCTTTATGCCACCGCAAACGGAGTCTGGAAATTACTTCGGCCCATTAACAGTGCCTTACCGGAGGGACACTTGCCCAGCCCAAGCTGGGCTCCTAGCCGACTTCTCAAGCAGCGGGACCGCATTGCGATGGATACGGGCGTTCCCAGGAAAACCCTGTCGTTATGCCCTGATTGCAACGGTGAAGCAGTGGATGCCGTCCTCAAAGGTGAGATTGGTGTGGCGGATTTTCGTGATAACCCCGGAGTCGTCGAAGCCGAGATACTGGAAGAAGGCGGGCGCATCCTCATGCGGAAGGCCTGCGAGCGGCATGGCCCGTTCGAGGACGCACTCTCCAACCACCCGGATTTCTTCCGAAAGATGGAAGGTCTTGCTTTTGGCAGAGACTTCGCATGTGTTGACGATTGCAGTGTGCATGACCATGGCGCAAACAGCATTAGGTCCGGTCGGGGGACTTACTTAATCGTTGATCTAACCAACCGATGCAACATGATGTGCTCGCCGTGCTTCATGGATGCGAACGCTGCCAGCTACGTTCACGAATTAACCATCGAAGATATAAAAGTGATTTTCAGCAACGCACTTTCGTTTAAGCCTCAGCGAGAGATCAACATCTTGTTTTCAGGAGGAGAGCCTACCGTTTCGCCGATTTTTCTTGATGCCGTTCGGCACGCTAAGAGCATGGCTTTCCATCGACTTCACGTTGCGACCAACGGTGTGCATTTTGCCGAAAACAGAGATTTTGCTTTGCAGGCGAAGGAAGCCGGGCTTCACGCCGTATACCTTCAATTGGACGGGGTTTCCGAAGAAAAGAATAGACATCGTGGATTGGGAAACTACATGGCAGTGAAGCGACAAGCCCTGGAGAACATCGCTGCGGCTGGAATGCGAACAACGCTCCAAGTTACCGTAACCAACGGAGTCAACAACGACGGGCTCGGAGATATTGTCCGCTTCGCACTCCAGAACATAGACAAAATCCACGGCGTCGTTTTTCAACCCATCATGTTTGCCGGCAGGGACGAGGCCGTATCCGCCGATGAGCGATATGCCCGCCGCTATCCTCTTTCGCAGCTCGCTTTCGACCTGCATGAGCAGACTTCGATTGGCTGGCAACCAATGCGGGATTGGTTCCCAGTGTCTGACTTTGGAATATTCGCTCATCTATGCGATGTCCTTAACCCCGAGGCGAAGCTCGGAAGCCTTTTCCAGGAGACGCATCCGAACCGTGGGATCTTCAGCCCCTTGCTCGTGGACACACATCAGAAACAGGCGATCCCGATTCCCATCTTTTTTGACTTGGAACAATTCATGCGGGACGTTGTAGAAATCACGGACACTGGAAGGGGACCGGCGGTAACTAAGGCGCTTGTCTCGCTTTCGATACTTCGTAATTTCAATCAGCAGAAGGCACCCTCGGGGTTTGCGCCTGCCGACCTTCGGCGCGTGCTGGAGGATTGTTTCTATCGCGTTGCCGGAAGTAGCGATCATTGGTCTGAGAAGGCTTATTCGTATGACGGACGCTGGAGAGTCATGATCTTTAACGGTATGTGGTTCCAAGACGCCTTCAATTACGATTTCGCGGGAATCTGTAATTCGACTACTCCCGTGGCAACGACCCAAGGTGAAATCAGCTTTTGCGCCTATTACGGCGGCGGTTGGCGGAAAGTCGTTGAACATCAAAGCCGAACTGTAAAGTTGGCGGAATGGCACAGAACGCACGGTCGCCACGAAATCCACGCCAATGGCAAGAGCGTTGACCTAGGGCAGTCGATGCATAACTCAGAATCCAAGTTGGTCCAGATTGAGCCCGAACCTCTGGCAGTTCCGAACGGCGACTGAGACGCATCGCTGTTATCCGGGACAAATTTGTGCCTCTCGGTTGACGTTTTGCCAAAACAGGTACTCTGAATAGATAGGGGCGAGATTGGTCTCGAACTTGGGGGAGCGTTTAGGTATGGGTGTTCACCGTGAGCGGTGGGCTGCATCCAAAGCGCACAGGAGCTTCGCTCAAGGCATGAAGACGGCGCTCCAAAGGATAGGCGGTCGCGTTGCTGGGCTAAGCAAAAAAAGTGTTGCTTGCCCCCAGTACGGGCACGCCATTGGTCCAAAACCAGCGGCATTGGCGTTGTAGTTCCCCAGTGCATAAGCCGGCTCTTCAGGTCAAGCCGTCCACGATCTATGAATTCACGCGCTGACGAGCGAACGGTCGAGACCCGATGCCGTGTCTTCGTGCCGGAAAATTTCTTCGCTTTAAGTGGTCAGCGATCGAGAAGTGGCTTGAAGCAGGCGGAAAGCGAGCCGCGTAAATGTTATCCCGCGTGGAATGGTGGGCCCTAGGTGATGATCTTAGAACTTTTGAACCCCAGAGCGGTCAGCCGTGTCTTACGTCTGGAATCATGGCCGGGACGGGCGGGGACGGCCGCGTATGCAAGTCGCTGACGCCTGGGGCGCCAGGTCGGACTACTAAAACAGCGATCGGTGGGCAGCGGGTCTGAACCCTTGTCGACTGTGGCTCGGAGGGCGGGTTGCCATTGGAGCGTTGCAACTTGACGCCATGCGAATTTGGTATTACATTTGTAAGGAAGTAATGGGAGCTACCATGGAATCTGCGATCACCGTGAAAGGACAAGCGACCATCCCCAGGGCCGTCCGCAAGCATCTGGGGTTGAAACCTGGAGACCGGGTCAAGTTCTTCATGCACCCGGATGGTAGCGTCGTTCTCCTGCCGAAATTGCCTGCGTCGGCTTTGCGAGGCATCGTCAAGTCCCGGCGCCGACGGCCGGTAACAATCGAAGAGATGACTGACGTCGCTCGCGAAGGTGCCGCTGGCGTCGCTAGGCGTGCCAGGCGTCGATGATTGGGTTAGACACGAACATCCTCGTCCGGTACGTCGCGCAAGACGATCCGGTTCAATCAGCTAAGGCAACCGAAATTATCGAGCGGCGACTCACTGAGGAAAACCCTGGTTTCGTCAGTGTTGTCGCGATGGTCGAAACCGTCTGGGTGCTCGATCGCGCCTACGGCCTGGGAAGCGATGAAATCGCCGCGGCCATCGAGCGAACGCTTCAGATTGACGCGCTCGTCGTCGAAAACGAGCAGGAGGTTTTCACCGCCATGATTGCGCTTAAGCAAGGAAAGGGCTCGTTCGCGGACGCCATCATTCTAGCCCTCGGCGCTAGAGCGGGCTGCTCGGACACTCTGACATTCGACCAGAAGGCGTCTCGGCTTTCTGGCTTCAGGCTTGCTTAGCCTGCGAGCAGGCGCGGATCGAAACGCCAAGCTCTCGACGCTCTCGCCAACCGAAGGGGCGTTATGGCACGAAGCTCGATCTGTACACGCAGGAAGACCGGGATGAAACACTGGCGGCGCAGGGAGAGTATCTGACGGCGCTAGGCGTGAGCAGCTCTATGGCGCAGTCAGGTGTGGGTTGGATTGTGGGTTGAGGTTTCTGGTACAACACCCGGTAACTTACTGAAATAATTGGTGGGCCCACCTGGACTCGAACCAGGAACCGGCGGATTATGAGTCCGACGCTCTAACCGATTGAGCTATGGGCCCTATGGTTTGATATTGTACTTGGCCCGGAGCGTCTTCTCTAGTTTCTTCATTCCCGCCTGAGCGCGTTCCATGGAGGTCAGAGTTGAATCTCGTGGGGATTGAAGTCTCAGTAATGGTCAGTCTTATAGGGATACCAAGGAAGCCCGATTTGGGTTGAGCAGTCTATTGAAGAAGGCTGCCTAGCAACTCACAGTTGCGTCAGGGCGAGGAGTGTACGCGTCAGTGGAATTTCGTACTCAGCTTGTGACTGGCGATACCGGTTCGCGGTGTGCGACAAGGCCTTCGCCTGTGGACAGAATAGGAATGAGTTGCCCCTCGTGCAGCCGATATTCGAGGCCGCGCCAGACAATTTTTTCAGCGAAGAATCCCACCACCCAAACAAAAAAACTAATCGCATCACGAACGGGGACGAGCCACATGACCTTGTAAAGTTTGCGATCTCCCAGTCCCCACGTTCCCGTCAGCCACGTCATGGCGACCCGAAGGAAGAGGTAGGCGAGTAGATAAGATGCCGCTATCAGGGGCGAACGGATCAACAGGCCAGCCGCCGCTCCGACCAGGGCCCACGGCAATCCATGTGTAAAGAGAAGCCCCCAATAACCTGATGGGCGGGCGCTCTTTAAGGCAATCGACCAGCGCAACTCGCGGTGGAAATACTCTGAAAAGTTCTCTTTGGAAAAGACCATGTAGACAGGTTTAGCCATCAAAACCACGCGGTGGCCGCAAAGTGCAATGCGCTTACCCAGTTCAAAATCCTCCGAGTGATGATTAACGAGCGCTTCCCAGCCGCCGATTTCCGCGAGGTGTTTCTTGGATGTGGCCATTGTCCAGCCGAAAGCGAAACCCAGCCGGCCCTCAATTTTCTTGGCCACGAGGGCAGCCGGAGCGGAATCCATGTACATGCCCAGGGCGTCCAGGTTCGAAGCCAGACTCCCAGAGGTCTGACTCTTGTAGAAGGCAGTGACGGCGCCGACTTTCGGATCGGCAAAAGGAGCAGTGACTTGCCTGAGATAATCGGCTTCCACACGCACGTCACTGTCGCTCATGACAAGAAGATCGTATTTTGCGTTCTGGGCTAACTGGCAAAGGTTATTTACCTTGTCGCTCGTTCCCACGCGCGGAACGTTGGTAATTAAGCGGATGGAGACGGCGGGGAATTCCGAACGGAGTTTTTCGATGACTGGAATGACCGGATCACTCGCATCGGATACCGCAAACACGACCTCGTAAACTGGATAATCCAGCCGACAGAAGCTGGCGAAATTCTCATAAGCCTCGTGATCGAGACCGCGCACCGGCTTTACGATGCTGGCGGGGGGCATGAACGGCGTCTTCGCTGAGGAGACTTTGCGCACACCGCGGAAATGGGCCATCACACAGTAAAGAGAAAGAACGTAGTAAGCGAATGGAAAAAGCGCCAAAATCATCACGGCGGAAGCAGCTACAATCCGCAACTTGAAACCTCAAATTTGACTCTGAGTAGTAACCACATAAACTCAACTTATCATAGCTCACTCCGATTCGTAAGGAGGGCGGGAGGCGGTCATGAACTGATCGAGTAGCCGTAGGCGCGGATGGTTTCCACAGCCTCACTTCGGCTGCTGGCGTCCACCTGTTTCAAGATGTTGTGGATGTGATTCCTCACGGTAAATTCAGAGAGGTTCAAGCGAGAAGCGATTTCTTTATTAGTGAAACCTTTCGCGACAAGAACCATCAATTGCTGCTGACGGATAGTAAGATCCGGTCTTGGGCCCGAGCGCTTGACTGGCGTCTCTTCGATCATGTGAGCAACGAAGCGGAATAGTGTCGAGCAAAGTTGAGGAGGGCAGACTGCCTCCCCCCGGTAGACAGCGCGCACAGCCGCAACGAGTTCGGAAGCAGACGCATCTTTCAGCAAATAGCCCATCACGCCGGAACGAACGGCAGCCATGAATAGTTCTTCGTCAGGTTCCATGCCGATCAGGACGGCCTTATAAGAGGCCTGACCTTCAGTTTTGCGGGCTATCTTTGCCGCCGGCCACGCGGTTTGAAACGAGTCGATAAGGAGCACGTCGAATTGAGTTTCAAGTACCTGAGATGTGGTTGTGTCTGCGGGCCCGTCGTGACCGACGACGATAAGATCGGAGCGCTTGCGGAAGAGCCGAATCAGCGCTTCACGTAGCAGACGATTCTCCATCATCAAAAAAACGCGGATAGAGGAGCACGGGACGATTTCGCTCACAGATTCCATGGTTTACTCGGATGCTGGGTGTTCCGACCGAGAGCGTTCGCCTAGCTACAAAAAAAAGACCCAGTGGTCGGTTGGCCGATAAGGTAGTCTTGATGCTCACCTTATGTCAAGTGAATTAATCTAATTGCCATAGTCTCTTGGTCAACGCTGATGCAAATTTTACTCATATAGAAAGGACCTTCTTGTGGCGTTTTCCGCCATTACGGGGATGCTGGATTGCCCCGTCGTGTTTACTCTCGTCGTCTCACCGTAGCCCCAAGGCCGCTGAAATCTTTGGCCGACAGTTCCAAAACGGGAATTAATTACAATTGAATAGGTCACCCTTAGTACCAAGCAAATTCTGTATGGTACATGACCCAAGTACAAACGGTTTCTCCAAATAGGCTTTTTTTGAATCTTCCCCTAACTAATTGAAAAAGGGAGACTTGTCCAGCAGACACTTTGGTGGACCTACACCAGCCGTGCTCGGAGTGCGCAATGGAAAAAGCTATTCGGGTCCTCGTGGCGAATCAGCCTCGACTTATGCGTGAGATGATACTCACAACTTTTGCGGATCAACCCGACATTGAAATTGTCGGAGAAGTTGGCGAGGAATCGGAGATTTCCGAGAGCGTAAAGAGAACCCTGCCAAATTTCGTGGTCATCGCGCTGGACCACCCGGACAGAAGGCCAGCCATTTGTGACGCATTGCTACGTGAGCATCCGGAGGTGCGTGTGATTGCAGTCGCGCCGGAAAAGAACTTCGTCGTTTACTACTGGGCTTCGCTCGACATTCATTCGAACGACATCGAAGCGTCTGAAGAAGGGATTTTGAGTACGATGCGAACACGGATGGTCGCGAATGGAGCAATTTGAAGGATTTCATGCCCGGCCCTGGGGAGAATTTATGTTTGACTACAAAAAAATGAGCAAACTGCTAGGCCTGCTGGCCCTGGCTCTGTTGTTTTGCGCACAAGCCTACTCGCAACGGCAAGCCCAGGGGAGTGCCACGCAAGCTTCCGGAGCGGAATCTCCCGCGCGTGTACCTTTGCACTCGCCGGATATCATCTCCGACAACCTTGACCGAGTAGCTGCTTCAGCCGACCAGATTCTCGAAGTCGTCAATAAAGAGGCTGGTTTGATGGTCGAACTGAAGCGTCTTCTCGCCCAGGACGCGGGAGTCAGCGGGCAGATTCTGGAAGAGTCCGATCTGACGGACGTAGCAGTAGCCGAGCGTCTGCGCTCGGAACTGCGTGCTCGCGTGCTTGCAACTCGCCTCCTGCAAAGGTACGGCTACCTCGTACCAAGGTTGAATCCTGATTCGGACGTCGAAGCAGAGCAAAAACTCGTGCGGCAGGAGCGGGCGCAGATTCTTGCGCGCGCCGCCGAACGCCGTGACAGCCTAGGTGAAACCACAACTGCAGGCCGTAACGCTGGGTGTGATCCGCGGAGTGACTCGGAGTGTGCACTTCCGTCGTCTTTAACGGAAGATCGTGGGAATTTTCCGCCGAGCTCGATTCCGCCGGTACGTGCGCCGCGTTCGTCGGCGCCGCTCTTACGTGCGGAAGAAGTTTCGCCCAATCAGACGACGCGTCCGGATGGCACAAGCTTATCGGGCGACCAACACTCAGGATATCCGGCCAGCGTGGGGTCGCCTGAGACCGTGCTCACTTCAACGCGTGCCGATATGAATCCGCCACTGAACAGCACACCACGTACGACTGAGTATGGGAATGGGGAGAATCTCTCGGCGCCGTTGGCCACCCAGCCGGATCTTCAATCACTTTCGATGTCCCAGTCGAACCAATTGTCGACGGACACCGGGATGCCACGGACTGAACGAAGCTTCGAACGGTACCCGCGCGGGCGCAATTCTACTTCTGCCGGCACCGCTGCAGTCGAGCCCGGAAGGATGGTGCGTCGACCGAACCCGTACGCGGATGTGCCTTCCCTATATGACCTCTACGTGCAGGCGGCGGTGACCAATCGACCTCTTGAAAGATTTGGCCTCGACGTTTTCCGCAAGGGTGCGGCAAATCCAGATTATATCCCCATGGATCTACCCGTCGGACCGAGTTATGTGGTCGGACCAGGCGACAGTCTTTCGATCGACCTTTGGGGAGGGGTTTCGCAGCGACTCTTGCGCACAGTGGACCGCGAAGGGCGCGTAGCCCTTCCGGAAACGGGGCCGGTCCTTGTCTCCGGGCGCACGCTTGGGGATGCACAGGAAATTGTACAACACGCACTGAGAACACAGTTCCGCGATGTCTCCGCGGATGTTTCACTGCTCCGGCTACGCTCCGTGCGCATCTATGTGGTGGGCGATATCACTTCACCGGGTGCCTATGACGTGAGCTCGCTTTCCACCCCGTTGAATGCACTGTTTGCTGCGGGCGGCGTGACACCTCAGGGTTCCCTCCGACGGCTTCAACACTATCGCGGAAAGCAGTTGATCGAAGAAGTGGACGCTTACGATCTGCTGCTCCACGGCATTCGTGGGGACTTGCAACGGCTTGAGAACGGCGATTCTCTGATGATTCCGCCGCTTGGCCCAGTTGTGACTGTAGAAGGCATGGTGCGCCGTCCAGCCGTCTACGAGTTGCGCAATGAGAAAACGCTTCTAGATGTACTCGATCTTTCTGGAGGAATTCTTCCCGCCGCAGCACTGCAGCACATTGAAGTGCAGCGCTTGGTAGCGCACGAAAAGCGCACGATGCTGAGCGTGCAGATCAGTGACACCAGTGATTCTGAAGCGGTGCGCACGCAAATGAGCGAGTTTGAGGTGCAGGATGGCGACGAGATACACATTTTCCCGATCGCGCCGTACAACTCCGCGTCGATTTATCTCCAAGGACATGTGTTGCGGCCGGGCCGGTACTCCTACAAGCCAGAGATGAAGCTCACGGACCTCGTGACTTCGTATGCTGACCTGCTTCCCGAGCCTTCGACGCGTTACGCGGAGATCATTCGGCTGCATGCACCGGACTACCACCCGGTTGTCGAGACTTTTGATTTGGCGACTGCTCTCGAACATCCCGATAAGGCGCCAAAGCTTGAACCTCTCGATACTGTGCGCATCTTCGGGCGATTCGACTTTGAGCCGGATCCCGAAGTGCTCGTCACCGGCGAAGTTCGCGCGCCGGGCCGTTATCGCGCGTCGGGACAGGAGCATTTGCGCGATGTCATTTTTCAGGCTGGAGGTGTAACCCCAGATGTATGGCTGGACTCCGCGCAGCTTTTCCGCAGGCAGCCGGACGGCTCGAGACCCTTTGAATAATGTTTTGGTCCAGCCGCGCGATCGGATTCTTGTACATCGCCATCCGGAACAAGTTTCGCCGGCTAGCGTGTACGTAAAAGGTGATGTGGCGCGGCCTGGACGTTATCCATTCGCAGCCAACATGCGCGTCGCCGACCTAGTTCAGTCTGCGGGCGGCTTGTTGCGCAGCGCGAATCCGGATGCGGGAGATCTCACGCATTATGCGATCCCTCACAATTCTTCGGGAGAGCGTGCGCCGTCCGGGCACCAGGACCTAAATCTGGTGGCGGCGCTCGCAGGAAAAGAAGACCAGAATTTAGAGCTCCACGATGGCGATGTGTTGACTGTGCCCCAACAGGCTGGTTGGAATGACATCGGCGCGACAGTCACGTTGCGCGGTGAAGTCCGGAAGCCTGGCGTTTATGGCATTCGGCCGGGCGAACACTTGAGTTCAGTATTGAAGCGCGCCGGTGGACTTCTACCAACGGCATATCCCCGAGCCAGCGTGTTCGAACGGAACGAAGTCCGCGAACTTCAGCAGCATAGCCGTCAGGAGCTGATTCAACGCCTGGAACAGGAGTCCACTGTCGTGAAGACTTCTGCCTCCACGAGCGGAACGGAAGAAGCCGCATTGCAACAGGCGGCCATCCAGCAACGTCAGCGCGTGCTCGATGCTCTTCGCAAGGCTCCCGTGTCAGGGCGGTTAGTATTACACCTCCGCTCGGATCGCAAAGACTTTGCGGGCTCCACGGATGACATTGAGCTGCGCGCCGGCGATTCCCTCACAGTTCCCAAACAGCCCGGAGCTGTGTTGGTTATCGGGCAGGTGTACAACGCCAATGCCCTCACCTATACACCGGGAAGAAACGCGGGGTGGTATCTCTCCCGCGCCGGAGGTGCAACCCAGCTTGGGAACAAGGGCGCAATCTTCATCATTCGCGCGGATGGTTCGGTGACGAGCGGAAAGCAGGGCAGTTTTTGGTCTGGGAGCGTGCTCTCGGCGACGATGGGTCCGGGTGACACCATCGTAGTCCCAGAGAGGCCGCTTCTAGGCAGCAGTACGCTCAAGAACGTTCTGGCGGTTGCGCAAATCGCGTCGTCTGCTGCATTGGTTGCGGCTGTTGCTATTCCATGAGGACAGATGAACAAGGGGCCCCTGACTGCGATTCTCGGAGCAACGCTGCTGTTCGGTGTTGGGAAGGTTAGTGTGTCGTACGGACAAGAACAAGGGACGCGGCCAGCGGTATCGGAGACTGCTCCGGTGAAGGACAACCTTTCTTCACGGACGAATGCACGGCCGGATGCGGACGCGACTACGAAAACATCTGGGGGATCGCGAACGGGATTGGTGGGAAGGTTTGTGTTAGATCAACGAGAAATCTGGACGAGTCCTGCGAAGATCCGATTTTCGGACACGCAATGGCTGGTGCCGTTGAGCGGCATCACGGCCGGACTTTTCGTGACGGACAACGATTACAGCAAGCATCTCTCTCAAAATCCCACGACGATCAGCCATTACAAGACATTGTCAAACGCTGGAGTGGGAGCACTCATCGGCGGTGCGGGTGGAATGTGGTTGCTGGGGCACGTTAAGCACAACGAACACTGGAGCGAGACGGGGTTTCTGGCCGGTGAGGCGGCAGTGAACAGCTTGGTCGCGGTTGAAACATTCAAATACTCGCTGCGCCGCCAGCGTCCTTACCAAGGCGACGGAAGCGGGCCGTTTTTTCAGAATGGTGGAACCTCTTTTCCGTCGGAACATGCAGCGGCGGCATGGTCGGTAGCCGGGGTAATCGCCCACGAATATCCGGGCCCGTTTACCAAGATCATGGCGTACGGTTTGGCCTCTTTGGTTGACATTTCACGCCTGCGCGCACATCAACACTTTCCGTCCGACGTGCTCGTCGGAAGTGTGATCGGAAACCTTGTAGCTCAAAACATTTACAGCCGGCATCATGATTCGGACCTGGGCGGTGGTGAATGGCGATCGATCAGCCAACTCTTTAGTGGCAATGAAAACTCATCCCCTGCGAATCATGGTTCGCCATACGTTCCACTCGATAGTTGGATCTATCCCGCTCTTGACCGGCTCGCAGCCATGGGCTTGATCGACAGTGGATTCGCAGGGATGAAACCTTGGACTCGCAATGAGTGCGTTCGGCTCTTGCAAGAAGCGTCCGAGCCGGTAGATGGAGAAGGCCGCGGCGGGCCTGAGGCGGAAAAGCTATATCGCCTACTCGAGACAGAATTCCACGACGAACTCGAGGGAAAAGATGGCGACGGACAATTTCGCGGTCGCGTCGAATCTGTCTACGCGCGTGTTATTGGAATCTCCGGACAGCCACTCACAGATGGCAATCACTTTGGGCAAACGGTGATTAATGATTTTGGCAGACCGTACCAGGAAGGGTTCAACTCCGTCGATGGCTTCTCTGCTTGGACAACAGCTGGGCGTTGGGTCGGCTACGTACGCGGCGAGTACCAACATGCTACGTCGGGCCCCTCGCTCTCGGCGAGTGCTCTTCAATTCATCACCTTGACGGATGGGATTCCGACAGTGCCTCCTGGAACGCGAATCCCAGCGAGCGATCGTTTTCGTTTACTTGACGCCTATGTGGGTTTGACCTTCGAGAATTGGCAAGTTTCATTCGGAAAACAGAGCCTCTGGTGGGGACCGATGGCCGGCGGGCCGCTGATGTTCAGCGACAATGCTGAGCCGGTCAACATGTTCCGTATCAGCCGTGTTTCGCCGTTCAAGCTTCCTAGCGTCGCCAGGTTGCTTGGGCCGATTCGTCTTGAGTGGTTCCTCGGGCAATTCGAGGGACACCAGTTTGTCTTTCAGACCGACACCGGTCTTGTAGGCCAAGTAGGTCAATCTTTGAGTCGCCAGCCTTTCCTCCAGGGACAGAAAATCAGTCTGAAACCCACACCCAATTTTGAGTTTAGTGTTTCCTTGACGGTTGTTTTTGCTGGCGGTCCATCGCCACTCACCTTCCGAACCCTGGCTCGCAGCTATTCACTTGGCCAAGGCAACGGCCATCAGGGGGGATTTGACGATCCCGGTGATCGTCGAAGTGGCGCCGACTTCAGTTACCGTCTCCCTGGATTGCGAAACTGGCTCACCTTCTACGGTGAGGCTTTCAATGAAGACGAGTTTTCTCCGGTCGCTTACCCCCGCAAGGCCGCCATCCTCGGAGGGCTTTACCTTTCTCACGTCCCGGGTCTTCCTAAGCTTGATTTGCGGGTGGAAGGGGGAACGACAGTTCCGCCAGATTTCCCGGGCTGCAATGGATGTTTTTACGTAAATAATCGTTACCCAGATGGTTCCTACGCGAACGTTGGCAACCTCGTCGGCAGTTGGTTGGGGCGAGCTGGACAGGGCGAACAGGCTTGGAGCACGTACTGGCTCACTTCGCGCAACAAGATTCAATTCAACTATCGCCACCAAAAGGCTTCCGGACAGTATCTTCCGCAGGGAGGAACGTTGAATGACGGCGGGATGAAGGCCGATTTTTGGTTGGGTGCCAAAGTGATGCTTTCGGGATCAGCGCAGTATGAGAAGTGGAACTACCCCGTGTTGGACCCGCTACCCAGATCCAACGTGACAACTTCGATCCAGCTTACGTTTTGGCCGCGTTCGTGGAAGTGAGCGGGCGCCAAT
>WNFQ01005171.1_pt1 | contig 32515 bp, 31 predicted proteins | sample 5400171 | NCBI WGS metagenome assembly WNFQ01 (sample SAMN13153356, study PRJNA577476) | soil metagenome | isolation source: 20 cm soil under Madrone tree | place: USA:California | collected 2016-06-14
CGAAACCTTTTACAATCCCAAGCGCCTCCACTCAGCGCTCGGTTATCTCTCCCCACTCGAGTTCGAAAAACTCTTGAACAATCAAATAAACCTACAAAACTAAACAACTGCTTGTCCGCATTTTCGAAGACAGATCACTATTGCGCTCTTCAGGAATAACGCCGGGAGCGCTCGGTGATTGTCGGAGCAGATGGGACGAAAGCTCGGCTCGGAAAACGGTAGTGGCGACTGTCCCACTACCCCCAGGTTCGGCGCAAACTAGAAGTCAGCCCAAAGCTGACCGCGCTGCGCGGCCAAAAACCGCAGTCGCCATCGTGTCGCTGCGTATGGCGTTCGGAGTTCCTCATTCTTATCATGCTGTGCGGCATTCGCGGACTACACGATGGCGACTGCACCTATTGGCCAGAATCGCTTCATTCCTCTCGTTCCAAAGCTCCCGACGGCGCGCGCGTTTGGCTTTCGCGGGACTGTCGCCGCTACCAATCACCGACGTTACCGGTTGATGTGCAGAATCATTTACAGGAGAAGAATTTATTAAGGTTTTTCGGGGTAATTTATTTGCGCCCCATTCCGACTGCGCCTCATATTAAGTTACGTGCATCAGATTTCTCGTGAAGTAGCAGCTTCTTTTTCGTTCGAGTTAAACGGAAAGCTGCGAACGGTCCAAGGCCTCGCCACCAATCTCACCCTCCTTCAGTATCTTCGGAACGAGGGCCTGGTCGGATCTAAAGAAGGATGCGCGGAGGGTGATTGTGGCGCTTGTTCAGTAGTAGTTGTCGAATTGTCGAACGATGGGAAATCGGTCTATCGAGCGATTAATAGTTGCCTGATACCGTTGCCCACGTTGGCCGGACGCAAGATTATCACCGTCGAAGGGTTAGCCTCAGAGGAAGGGGAACTCCACCCAGCGCAGCGTGTATTGGTCGAGCACCATGGTTCGCAGTGTGGGTACTGTACCCCTGGTTTTGCCATTTCTTTGTTCGAAGCTTATCACCGTCACGATTTGCGTGCAGATTGGCAGATTGATGATCAGCTTTGCGGTAATCTTTGCCGCTGTACCGGTTATCGGCCGATCCGAGACGCGGCAGTTGCGATGCTCGCTTCCCGGACCGCTCAATTCGCTCAGCCTCCCCCCGAGAGTGATTGCAGATTGCCGGTCGAGTACGAATGCGAAAGCCAACTGTTCTTTCGTCCGACCGACCTGCCGACGCTGCTGGAACGAGTTCACGAATTCCCCGAAGGAAAACTCATAGCTGGCGGCACTGAGCTCGGCTTGGCCATCACGAAGCTTTTTCAGGCCTTTCCAATCCTCATTTCTATCGAAGCGGTTCCCGAATTGCGCCGAATCGATTGCAACGAAACCCAATGGCGAATTGGGGCCGCCGCTACCCTCACTGAAGTATGGGATCAGGTGGGCGAGGAATTTCCACCGCTCGCTGAAATGTTTCGACTGTTCGGCTCACGACAGATCCGGAATCGGGCCACGCTCGGCGGCAACTTAGTTACGGCATCACCGATCGCCGACTCGGCACCGGTACTGCTTAATCTCGATGCAGTGATCGTTATCGCCTCTCTCGCCGGTGAGCGTCAGGTGCCAGCTGACCGATTCTTTCTTGGTTACCGCAAGACCGCCATGCAAGAGGGTGAGATTCTGAAAGAGATCATTCTACCACGGATTGGTTTTGGTCCTATGCAGGCTTCGATCCCTCCGCAAAAAGGGTCGCTAACTTCGACCGAGAGCAAAAGATGGTGTCAGTTTTACAAAGTGTCGCGCCGTCGAGAAATGGATATCAGCACGGTGGCCGGCTGTTTTCGGATCGAACTGAATCGAGAGCAGCGAATCGAACTCGCTCGGATCGCCTTCGGCGGGGTAGCACAAACTCCGCTTCGCGCTACGCAAGTGGAGGCAGCCTTGCTCGGAAAGCTTTGGAACGGGGCGACGGTAGAGAATGTTTTGCCGCTGCTTCGATCCTGCTTTACCCCGATTTCCGACGTCCGCGGAAGCGCCGAGTTTCGGCACTCGCTGGTAGCGGAGCTTTTTCAGAAGTTTTTTGAAGAAACCCAATCAGGATTTAGATGGCCGAGAGCGGAAACAGACCTAGCAAAGCGGTCTCAGAGCTATGAGTTCTCACCTCCTCATGAAAGCGCTCATAAACATGTATCGGGTCGCGCTCTTTACGTCGATGATGCGATTCCTTCGCGCGGACATTTGGAAGTCTGGCCGGTTTGTGCACCGCACGCTCGGGCAAAAATTCTACGACGCGATGTTTCCCGCGCTCGGGTGCTGCCCGGCGTAAAAGCGGTTTTGTTGGCCGAAGATATTCCGGGGCTAAATGATACCGGTACCGTTCGGCATGACGAACCGCTTTTGGCCACCAACGAAGTTTTCTACCACGGTCAATTGGTAGCCTTGGTGATCGGTGAGAACCAAGAATGGTGCAGGCGCGCGACGGAAGTACTGCAAATCGAATACGAGCCGCTGCCCGCGATTTTGTCCGTCGCGGAGGCAATTTCGGCGAACTCGTTTCATACTGAACCCAATTATATTCGTCGTGGCGATGCCAATCGGGCAATCAGCGAAGCCCCGTTTCGATCGGCCGGCACTTTCTTTCTCGGTGGGCAAGATCATTTCTATCTGGAGACCCAGGCTGCTTATGCGACGCCCGGGGAAGATGGATCGATGTTTGTTGAGTCGTCGACTCAACATCCATCCGAAATACAACACATTGTCGCTCATCTCCTGGGCGTCCCGTCCAATCGCGTCGTCGTCGAAGCGCCTCGAATGGGTGGTGGCTTCGGCGGGAAGGAAACGCAAGGGGTGATCAATGCCGGACTGGCGGCATTGGCCGCATTTCATACCGGCCAGCCGGTTCGGGTTCGTTGGAATCGTGACCAAGATATGATGATTACTGGAAAGCGGCATCCGTTTCTGGCCGACTTTGCAGTGGGATTCAATCAACGCGGCGAGATTCTTGGAATTCGGGTAAAGATGATTTCCGATGGCGGCTGGTCGCTCGATCTTTCGACCGCTGTCACCGATCGTTCACTATTTCACTTGGATAATGGTTATTACCTGCCGAACGCGGAATTCTCCGGTCAAGTGGCGAAGACAAATGTCGCATCGAATACCGCGTTCCGGGGTTTTGGTGGGCCACAGGGTATGCTGGTGATTGAGGAGGTCATCGACCGAATAGCACGCCGGCTCGAACTGCGACCGGAAGTGGTCCGTGAGCGAAACCTCTACCGCGGAAGTGGTGAAACTCGAGTGATTTCATATCACGGCGAAGAGCGGTGGATGCGGGGAATCGCCAACCGACTTCCCATAAACGTGGCTTGGCAATTACTCCGGTAAAGTTCGGCATATCGTTTACCGCCACCCAATTTAATCAAGCGGGTGCATTGGTTCTGATTTATCAGGACGGTAGCGTCCAGGTGAATCACGGCGGAACAGAAATGGGACAGGGGATTCATACTAACATTCAGGCTATTGCCGCTCGGGAGCTGGGGCTCACCGTTGATCGCGTCCGAGTGATGTCGACGCGGACCGATAAAGTGCCAAACACCTCGGCAACCGCTGCCAGCTCCGGCACCGATCTGAACGGTGCTGCTGTTCGCAACGCCTGTCGGGAACTCGTTGAGCGGCTGCGCCCGATTGCTATGCGACTCTTATCGGAGAAAATCGGTCGGCCCGTTGGGGAAGTGACCTTTCGAGAGAACAAAGTCTTTGCTGCTTCCGATAAGAATCTATTTCTCGAATTCGATCAGCTGACGGCGAAAGCCTATTTTGAAAGAGTGAGTCTGGCAGCAACCGGATATTATCGGACCCCCGGAATCAGCTGGGATCGCGCGCTTGGTAAAGGCAGGCCTTTCCACTATTACGCAATCGGTGCTGCGGTTAGTGAAGTCGAAGTTGATGCGCGGACCGGAGCGTTTCAGCTGCTGCGTACCGACATTTTACACGATGTTGGGACATCAATTAATTTGGGTATCAACCGCGGACAGATCGAAGGCGGTTTCATTCAGGGTCTTGGCTGGTTAACCGTTGAAGAGTTGGTGTGGGACAAACAAGGCCGTTTACTGACTCATTCACCTGATACCTACAAAATCCCGGCGATTGGCGATATTCCGAAAGATTTTCGAGTGGCATTCTTAAGTGAAGCCGAACAGCCCGGAAATATCTACGGAAGCAAGGCAGTCGGTGAGCCCCCTCTCATGTTGGCGATTTCCGTACGCGAAGCAATCCGGGACGCTATCGCAGCATTTGGTTCGGGTAACGAGCCAGTGTTGTTAGCTTCTCCGGCAACGGGTGAGGCGATTTTTTGGGCGATAAGGAAGCGGCGGGGAGGAAGTCAGTAGTCAGTAGTCAGTAGTCAGTAGTCAGTAGGCAGTAGGCAGTAGGCAGTAGTAAGTAGTAAGTAGGGAGCGGATGATGAGCGACGCTGAACAAAATTTGTCGCGATCGGCGAAGAGCTTTTTGAGAGATTATTCAGACCTGCTCGCTTATCGGATAAATTTTCGGCTGAGTCAGGAGATTTTCGAACTAAGTAAGCAGTTTCCAAAGGAAGAGATGTATGCGCTGACGGATCAGTTTCGTCGCGCTTCGCGATCGATAGGAGCGAACATCGCGGAAGCCTGGGGCAAGAGACGATACGAAAAACATTTTGTAAGCAAGCTCACTGACGCGGACGGAGAGTGTTTAGAAACCCAACTTTGGCTTAGAACGTCCTATTCCTGTCGATATCTGGGTAAAGAACAGGCCGAAAAGATGAATGAGAGTTTATTGGAGGTCGGCCGACTCTTAAACGGAATGATCGAAAAATCATCTGCATTTGTTCTTGGCGACGATCGCGTGCAGGAAGACTCTTCGATTGACGAATTCTTCTAGCATTGGCGACATTTTGTTACGCTCACCGCTTACTACTTACCGTTTACTGCTTACTGCTTGCCACCTTCCATCCTCATCGACTTCCCCGTTTTCCCACGCAACACTGCAAGCACCTCGGCCATCACGCTAACCGCAATTTCTTCCGGCGAATCGGCACCTATTTGCAGACCAATGGGTGCGTGCACCTGCTCGAAATCTTCCATTCCGCGGAGTTTAAGCTCATCGTAGACACGGTTGACTTTTCTCTTGCTTCCCATCATCCCGATGTAGCCGAAACCTCCAGTCCTTAACGCCGCTTCCAGAGCGTCACGATCGAGCTGATAATTCCGGTTCACTAAGATCAATGCATCGGAACCCCGCCATGATTGCTGGCCGATCCATTTGGCCGGTTCAGACGCGATCTTTTTTTCGTCCGCCGGTTCAAAGCGTTCGACAATCTCCGGTCGATCTTCGACCAAAACCGTTCGAAACCCGCAGATTCGTGCGAGTCGAGCGATTGCGATGGCACAGTGGCCGGCGCCGAAGAGATAAATGGTCTCACTTCTACTTTGTGGTTCCAATAGGGCGGTGACTTCGCCGCCACAAATTGCTCCAAACGAACACGCCGATCCCTCGCGCAAGATATAAGTCTTCAATTCCGGCTTACCGGTTTGCAGGGTTCCCAGCGAATCTTCAATAACCAACGCCTCAAATTTTCCTCCCCCGATCGTGCCGCTGATCTCACCCGAACCGTAGACGATCATTCGAGTCCCTGGCTGCCTCGGGACCGAGCCTTTGGTGGCGGCTACCGTCACCAATACGCAGTCTCTGCCATTGACCTTCGCTGCCAGAAGCTCTTCAAGAATCGATTGGTTTATGCTCACTTGTGGAGTCCCGGCTGGTTATCTTTGCCAATCGCTAGATGTTCGCCTAGCCGAGGAAATGGTAGGAAACAGATCGGGCGAAGCAGGATCTGTCGGCCTGAGTAATGGAGTATTGCCGGCCATTCCGATTTGTCATCTGCTATTCGCTATTTGCTACTTTCCACCTGATATATCGCCTCTGGCGACCGTGCCTTCGATCCAGCCTTGCGGCGCATCGGTCGGCAGAAAAAGTGTGTTTTGATTGTGGCGGTGGAACGGAGCGAGATCAATCGGCAGGCAATGCAGATTTGGCATGGTCAGACTGATTTGTTCAATTTCTGGACATGCAACTAATGCCGCCTTTGCCATTTCGTACAAGCTAGTCTGGACTGACGGGCTCTCTTTGGAACCGAACGCCGACAACATAGTCTCGACGATACGTGCATTGGCCCCGCGATAGTCCGTCGGCTTCGTACAATAACGCCATTGACTCGTGAGACTCGTTGCCAGAAGCCGATCCGACGTTTCCGGCAGAGTCGTAAATTCGTCACGATCAAAGCCAGCGAATCCGGAACTGGCGGACTTAAGGATAACTAATCCGCGAATTCCGGAGTTAATTTCGAGGTGATTGCGGGATCGAGTCACCTGCGTCGTAGGCATCGTTTTTCCCGTAACGGAGAAGTTGGTTCGCGATGGAGACCCATCCACGGAAATGCGCTCCCAAACGCGCTCTTCCGTCTCGATTTCAACGGCCTTGACCTGGGGATACTTGTCCAGAAAGTGCGCTGTCAGTTCCACTACAAATGGCTCCGTTTCTAGACCCAGTTTCTCATAGGCGAATACGTTAACCGTGTTCTTCAACGTATCGGTAGCGACTATCTCTCGGTTATCGCCTGCGGTGTACGCTGCATCGAACCTCCCCTCCAGGATGACTTTTACCTCTAATTCTTTGAGGGTATCTGTGCTGTTCTCACGCAGCTTTTTGAGGACTCGGATTTTGGCTTTACCATAGCGGTTGGAGTAGAGCTTCATGGATTCCATCTAAATGTCGGGAGGGATCGCGGCTGGTCCGGCATAGCTGCGCCGGGTCATGTTTCACATCGATAAAGTTGTCGCCGTCGGGTGGCCGCGATCGGTGCATTGTAGCGAAAGTAGGGAGTGTCGCCTTTTGGCGTATGATTTGCTAGAATAAGGGTTCAGCAGTTTACGAGCCAGCCGCTTTTGTATCACACCCATGGCGAATGTTTGTTACAAACTAGACGATGTGAATAATATGGATCACGCGTCCTTTATACTGCACTTTGGCTCGATCTACGAACATTCGCCCTGGGTGGCTCAAGGTGCTTGGAGCTGTCGTCCATTCGGTTCACTCGACCTACTTCATGCGGCGATGGATTCTGTCATGTTTGCCGGCCCCAGCACGAAGCAGATGGAATTAATTCGAGCTCATCCCGAGTTGGCTGGACGGCTTGCTCGGCTCGATCAGCTCACAGAAGCTTCGCGATCCGAGCAGAGTCAGGCCGGCCTGGATAGATTAAATGAGGATCAGATTGCGAAGATGAATCACCTCAATGCCGAGTATCTCAACAAGTTCAGGTTTCCGTTTATCATTTGCGCTCGTCTCAACGATGCAGATTGATCTCGTCATATGAAAGGAAAACTTTCCACGCACGTAATCGATATCTCCCTCGGGAGACCCGGTGCCGGCGTTTCTGTGCAGCTATGGCAATTGGACGGCGACACCAGGAAACTTATAAAATCCACGATCACGAATCTGGATGGTCGAACCGATGTGCCTCTGCTCGGTCCGCAGGAGATGATTGCTGGCGAGTACGAGCTGATATTTCATGTCGGTAATTACTTTGAACGCATGGGCAAAGAGACTTTTCTCAAAAACGTTCCGATCCGATTTCAGATCGGTCGACCGGATGAGTCGTATCACGTGCCGTTGTTAGTCTCGCCTTGGGGTTACAGCACATACCGAGGCAGCTAAAATGGCGATCGATTCGTGGGAAGCGCGAGCCAGCCGCATTGAGCGACGGCTGCAGGAATTAGCCGTCATTACCGACGAGCCCGGCATGCTTACCCGCACCTTTCTTTCGGCTGCGATGCGGGAGGCAAATGCTCAGGTGAGAGAATGGATGCTGGAAGCCGGTTTGCAAACTCACGAAGACTACGCCGGCAATCTGGTCGGTCGGCAGGGTTCGAAGGCCGGAAGCACCGAACGCCAATTAACGGACAACCGTTTGCCAATTCTGCTGGTTGGATCTCATTTGGATACGGTTCGGAACGCCGGCCGCTATGATGGCCCCCTTGGTGTTGTCCTGGGAATTGAGGTCGCGGATTGGGCGCGAAATGCCGGCCGCCAATTTCCCTTTGAATTAGCGGTAGTTGGTTTCAGCGATGAAGAAGGAGTTCGGTTCAAAACTGGCTTTCTCGGTAGTAGCGCTTTTTGCGGCGTGCTGAAAAGTGATGATTTGAAAGCGATCGATGCCAACGGAGTAGTGCTCGGTTCTTTGCTTTCGGATCGAATGACTGAACCTTTGCAAATATATCGACCGACTTTTTCTCTCGAACGGTTGATTGGTTATTTTGAAGTGCATTTGGAACAGGGTCCGGTGCTTGAGCATCGAAATCGCGCGCTAGGAGCCGTGACCGCCATCGCTGGACAGGCTCGCTTGCGCTGCAATTGGGTCGGAAAGGCAATGCATGCCGGAACTACTCCGGTTAACCTTCGAAAAGATGCACTGGTTGGTGCTGCCGCTTTTATCCAAGAGGTTGATCGGATCGCGCGCGATTGGCCAGGGTTGATGGCGACGGTGGGCGAATTGCACGTTGAGCCAAACGTTAGCAATGTGGTCCCGGCCAGTGTGACCCATTCGTTGGATGTACGTCACCAAGACGACGAAATTCGCGTCAGCGCCGTGAATAAATTGAATGAAAGCGCGGCCGGCATTGCGGCGGAGCACTCTCTAGGGCTGGAATGGAAATCTCTGCAAGATACAAACTCAACCGCTTGTGACCGGCGACTGAATATTCCGTTGCGGGTCGCTATTGAAAAAGTAACAGGCGAATTGGTCGATCTGCCGAGTGGGGCCGGGCATGATGGAGTCACGCTCTCTCGGGTATGCCCGGTGGCCATGCTGTTTGTGCGGTGTCGAGATGGTTTGAGTCATCATCCGGACGAATTTGTTGCCCTGGTGGATGTTACCGCTGCCTTGCAGGCCACGGCTGAATTTCTCGATGAGTTATCGACTGGATTAGTTCGCTCGAAATGAAAGATCTCCTTATTCACAGCGGCTCAGTTGTCACCCCTGAAGGGGTGTTTGTCGCCGATCTGGCAATTACCGGAGAGGAGATAGTGGCTATTGGTCCGAACTTAGAACGAGACGCCTGGCAAATCGTGGATGCGTCCGGTGCGTTCCTTTTCCCCGGTTTCATTGACGCCCATGTGCATTTCAATGAGCCGGGGCGAGCAGAGTGGGAAGGAATATCGAGTGGTTCCCGCGCTCTGGCAGCTGGTGGCGGGACTCTCTATTTCGATATGCCGCTAAACTCGACTCCACCGACCCTGGAGGGTTCAGCCTTGCTTCGGAAACGGAAAATCGCAGAAGCAAAATCGGTAACCGACTTCGCTCTGTGGGGCGGACTGACACCGGTGAATCTCACCGCTATGGAGGAACTGGCCAACCTTGGGGTAATCGGTTTCAAAGCTTTCATGAGTGATAGTGGGATCAGCGATTTTCCACGAGCCGATGCGGATACATTGAAGCGCGGGATGGAGCTGGCAGCGCGAAGAGGATTGGCGGTCGCAGTTCACGCGGAGGATCAAGAGCTAACCGCCGATCTCGCCCAGCGTCTACGTTCTGCCGGCAAGAAAGAATGGAAGGATTATCTGAACTCGCGACCGGTAGAAGCAGAACTAATCGCGATTCGAACAGCTCTCGATCTGGCGGGTGAAACTGGTTGCCGGTTACATGTCGTCCATGTCAGTTGTCCGGAGGGAGTTGAGCTCATTGCTGAGGCTCGTCAAAAGGGCATAAATGTTTCAGTAGAAACTTGCCCGCACTATTTACTTCTGACCGAAGAAGACTTGGAAAAGCTTGGTGCGCCGGCCAAGTGCGCTCCGCCGTTGCGAAATGAGGGGTGTCGCTCGGCACTCTGGAACCAAATGCGAGCAGGACTAGTCGATACGCTTGGATCTGATCATTCGCCGGCGCCGATGGAAATGAAACTCTCTACCGATGCTTTTTCAGTCTGGGGAGGCATCTCCGGTTGCCAGCATGGCCTCGCGTTGGTTTTGGCCGAATTATATGCCAGCGACGGTGTAATAGGACTCCAGCGCTTTACCAAGATGTCCGCGACCAGAGTAGCCGAACGATTTGGGCTGGACTCAAAGGGAACAATCGCTCCAGGGTGTCATGGCGATCTGGTGCTGGTTGCCTTTGGCGAGGGGAGCGAAATCTCTTCCGAGAATCTTCGCTACCGTCATAAGATGAGTCCCTATATAGGCAAATTCCTCCGAGCCCAGGTCCGTCGAACCTGGTTACGCGGACAGCAAATCTATGGCGAAGGATTGGCCGGGGAACCAAAGCCGATGGGGCGGATGGTGACGCCGAAGCGTCGGGAATGATTCCTGATCAGGGAGGGCGAGCGCAACGCCGAAAGGCGCGTTTCAAGAAAGCCTAGGGCGCAGCCGTTTTGGCGCTACCGGCGTTACCGGCGTTATCGGCGGGGTCATTTGTCTTCCGGCCAAGTCCATCTTTCCGGCACAAATTCAAACCGATCGGGGCCATCTCGGCGGATGTACCCAATCCCGGGGAACGGGAAATGGAACGCCTGGAACCGAAGTTTCGTGTCTGCGAGGCGGGCCAGCAGCTCGCGTCGGGTTTTCACGGTTTGCCGGCGTCGGGTGTCTCCCATGCTGGTCCATTCCGGACGCTGAACGTGCAGCACTGGATCATGCATCGCGTCGCCTATCAGCATCAATTGCGAATCTTCAGATTGGAAAAGATAGCCGCTTTGACCTGGTGTGTGGCCGGGCAAAGCAATACTCCGAATTCCCGGGAACAATTCCTGATCCGGAGAAAATGGTTCGATCTGTTTTGCCAAAATTTCGAGCGCGTCGAGGGCACAGTGAATCGTAAGATCAATCAGCTCAGGCGGTACACCACTAAGCTCGCTAATGTCTGGACTTGGCATCCGCCAGAATTCGATCTCTGCTTCGGAGATAAAAATGCGGGCTCGAGAAAACCGGGATTTCCGGTTGGCTCGATCCAATGATCCGCCGACGTGATCGACATGCAGATGGGTGAGCAGTATCACACTGACATCTTCTGGTTTAATACCGAGGGCGCTCAGCCGCCGCTCAAGCAGTCCAATTGGGTCGCCGCCGACGTTTCCGATTCCGGTATCGGCCAGGACCAATTCAGTTCCCCATCGAAATAGAATTGGAATCATACTCAGCTGAATGCGCCGAGGATTCAGAAAGTACGGTCCGAATAGGTCCGCGATCGCCATGTCCGGAACGTCAATGGCATACTGCTGAACTGGTTCGCCCCAAAGAAAACCGTCATGCAACGCCCAGGCTGCTTGGTTCCCCACTTGGAATGGATAAGCGCCGAAAATGTCTTTGGTGATCGTCATTAATACCTCGATCCTACCGGCGCGGGAAGCGCATCCAGTTCCGCCAAATCCTCCGGGCTAAGACGAATCATAGCTGCTTCTACATTTTGTTCCAAGTGGCTCCGCTTCGAGCTACCTGGAATGGGTACGACTTGTTCTCCCTGAGCCAATACCCAAGCCAACGCGATTCCTTCGACGATTCTTAAGTTGGTCGACAGCGCCTCTGCGTGAAATCGCGGAAGGATCGAACGAAAGTCGTCCTTGGCAAAGCTCGTCGAACGTTCGATATCACCGGTTAAGAAGCCGCGACCGAGAGGAGAAAAAGGCAAAAATCCGATCTGGTGCTCTTTGCAAAATGGAAGTACGTCGGCCAAGGGATCGCGGGTCCAAAGCGATAACTCGGACTGAACCGATGTAATTGGGTGTACACGCTGTGCTCGCTCCAATTGTTCAACTGTGCATTCCGAAAGCCCAATGAATCGGACCTTTCCTTCGCTGACTAACTTGGCCATTTCTCCCACGCTTTCTTCGATTGGCACTTTTGGATCGACGCGATGGAGTTGATAGAGATCAATAAAATTGGTCCGCAAGCGCCGCAGCGAGTCTTCGCAGGCCTTACGAACGTGTTCCGGTCTACCGTTTGGTGTTATCGAAAACTTGCTTGCATCTTGGTGGTAATCTTTTGGGTCTGGTACTATCAGTCCGCATTTGGTAGCCAGGATGATCTGGTGACGATTGTCCTGAAGCGCTTCTCCGACCAATTCTTCGTTGGTGAAGGGCCCGTAGACATCGGCGGTGTCAAAGAGGGTGACGCCGAGCTCCACTGCCCGCCGAATCGTAGCACCAACCGAGAGGCGATTCGGTCCAAGTGTTCGCCTTGGCGGTGTGTTCTGAGCTGTTTGCGGATTGCTAGTCATGTCGTTCAAAGAAACAGTCTGTCTTTGCAACGGTCCAACACTCATTCGCCCAAGGGAATGAGGGACTATTTTCTGGATTTGTTAAAACAGGAGGTCGCATCTCGCAGAGTCGATCTTGTTCCTGAACGGGAACTCACACACCTTTCTTCGGTAAAGTAGGAGTCCCTCCTGATCAGGGGTGTGGTAAAAAATCTGTACGCAATCTTGCTGCGGCAAAAGGCTTCCAGCCGTTGATTCTGTGAGCGTGTCACCCGCGCACTCTGGCGGGCTGCCTCGCCCTACCGGCCCGCGAGTAAGACCAACATCTTAGGAAAAAGTGAGGAGAACAGAGTTTTCTCGCATATCTGGTACGAGTTCCGCTCTCGCGAATGAGATGGACTTAGGGCAGAAACTCCAGTTTTATCGGCGGATCCGCCGAATGTCGTTACGCGATGTAGCCGAAAAAGCGGATTGTTCGCCCAGTTTTCTTTCACAGATCGAATTGGAGCGCGTTTCGCCGACCATCAAAAGTCTGGGAAAGATTTGCCGTGCGCTGGGGGTAACGCCCGCCGATTTTCTTCGTGAAGAGGCGCCGATTGAAGGCCCGGTGGTGATCCCGACCAATCGGGATCGTTGCCCGGTGGTTCTCGAGTGGAAAAAAGCAAAGCTTCTCCATTTTTTGCCTGCAGAAGCCAGTAGCCCGTTCACGGCTCTTTTGTTACGGCTTGAACCCGGTGGATCTACGCCGCCGCGGCACGCGATCCATTCACTGAAAGAACTTTGCATCGTTTTAAAGGGGAATTTGAAGTGTCATATCGGACAAGCCGCTTATCCGCTTTCAGCCGGTGAAAGCATTTTCTTCGATCTGCTGACAGTGCATTCCTGGCATAATTCGGGTTCGGATGTCGGAGAAGTTTTACTCACCAGTCCCAATTCCTTTCATTTGTTTGAGCAGGTAGAGAACGATGTGCGCTGGCATGTTACCTGGAAGCGCCAGCGGCGCCTGCGGAAAAGTTCGAGCCTAACCGGACCAGCGAAGGATCAGAGCTAGCAGTGGCGGTCCGGTGGAAGCGCCGGTACGTTTTGGTCAAATGCGTTGGACAAAACTTGGCGTAAGCGCGTCGCCCTACCTTGATGGGCAGCGCAGACCGGACGGATACCGTGCTACGGCAACGGTAGCTTGACACCAAACTCCCGAGCGGCGTAAGGGCTACCGGTGGCGGTAAGCGCGTCGACCACTGATTTCCAATCTCCAGAATAGCGGCTTTCAAAGCGTTGAACGGCGGCGTTGTACGAATCAATCAACCGCTGTTTTTCGCTCGACTGCACAAAACTATATTCGAGGCTGTTGCGGCCGAGTTGAGTGAGCTCAGCCCAGGAAAGATTGAAATGCCTGACCGCTACGAAGTATTCATCGGTCAGGGTAGAGCCCCACATGCCACGATCATCCGTATTGAGGCAGACCGGAATGCCAAAACGCATCAAACGCGGAAATGGGTGATCATCAAAATTTGTTATGTAACCGAGCAGTTTGTTACTAATCAGGTTTACCTCAACCAGGTTCTTGTTCGCACGCATTACTTCCATGGTTTCAGGATCGGAAAGGAGATTGATTCCGTGTCCAATGCGTTGGGCCCCGAGAAACAGAGTGTCACGCACGTGATGATTTGGTTCATCGCTTTCGCCCGCGTGAATCGAAAGGCTAACGGCCGGATATTTCCCCATCATTTTCCGGTAAACGGAAAGGAAGCGTGCCGGATATCCTTTCTCATTGTCTTCTCGGCCGGCCATATTGATGCCAACCCAGAGATCACGATTACGGTCGACAAAGGAATACGCATCTTCAACGCCTTGCTCCGCCGTTGGCGTGAAACGAAGGACCACCGCCTGGAAACGCACCGTCACCCCGGTAGCGAGCACATCGGATCGATGTAAACGTTCCCGGTAGAGGTCCGCCATCTGATCTACCGAGATCGAATTGCCATCCTTGTCATGAAACTCGGTGGGTGCTCCCAGTCCGAACACCAGGTTCTGGGTCTCGATGTAACGGACTCCTTCGGCTCCAAAATGTTTCAGGTTCTCGACTAGTAATTCGATCGTCACATACGGGCTGTAGAGCATGCCGTGAATTCGCGGCCAGATTTGCTCGAAAAACTTCTCTCGGCCGTCTCCGGGCTCCCCCAGCCAAAGTGACGCCAGCCATTTTGCCTTGGTCTCAGCGTCAAGGTTGGCCAAAGGCTCGTATTCCGCCTTGGCGGTTTCCGGTAAACGATCGTATCGCCATCGGGGAATCGTGATGTAGTACATGACGGGCGAAATCTTCGAATCAAGAATTTTCGTCCGCGTATAAAAGGTGTCGCCATGCGTTTTTACCGGATCGGTGGCAATTTGGTACCACCACTCGGGCCAGACAGCGCCATCCTGATGGTTGTGGAGGTCACCGCCCTTAGGCAGATCATAAAGGAAGCGGTAAAGCTGTTCGTCAGTTGCCGTTTTTTTTATCTCCGCAAAACGAGCGCTGAAATCGTTTTCTGCGCGCATCGGCGCCATGAACGCGGCGAACAAAACGCTCAGTGATGCCAGTGGCTGGAGTAGCGTATGACGGAGACAGGAATTAGAGCGATACCCAATGTGTTCGGTTTCAGTTCCCGGCGATGACGGCGTTATCGGCGCTCCCGGCGTTGCTCTTTGAGAGGATGGATTCGGCATAACAGATGCTTAAAACGATCTCTTATGTTGGTATCACGGACGTCGCGACGATGAGAACAGATTTCATGCCGGATCGGACAACGGCGATCCAATTGGTTGAGGCGTTTCGCTTGCTCGTCGCTGATTTCGATGGACGTTCGACTACTCGAGTCATTGGTACCGGCGGCAGATCATTTGAATTCTTTCCGACGGCTATTACCGATAACATTCCCCCGCTCGAACCCCGGCTCTCCCACGCGGTTTGTCTGTTAAGCCGCTTTCATCTTGAGCATATAGCCGAAGCGACGCTCGGTGTCGGCGAGGAAGATCGGGGAGCGATGATCATCTCTGATCTTCTGCTTTCTCACAATCTGGCACGGACGTTGGCCCGTTGGACACCGACCGGAGCTCCCGGCGAAATTCGCAAAGTTCTTTCGAGGGTTGACCAAGCTCATTTGGGTCGAATGCCCGCGCAATTAGCGGAAGAGGTAGCGAGCCATTTTCCGCCCGGTTTTTGTATTTTCGGCTCCGGAGGAGACTCCGGTTCAATATAACGGACAAGTGTACAATATTGATCTCACTGATCAGTATTTCGGCTCTTTTTAAGCAAGCCGTTGGCATCCGGTGAACCAAAAGCCGTTGTTAACCAGTCGGTTTCTTCGGTTCGCGCGGAAAGTCTTTGATTTTTCCGGATTCTAATTTGTCACGAAAACTGCTCAATTATTGTCATGCTCGAACGCGTTTTCTCCCTGTCAGAACATCGTTCTACTGTAGCTCGTGAGATTGTGGCCGGTTTTACTACCTTCGCGGCGATGGCTTATATCCTGGCGGTTAATCCGGCGATTCTTTCCCAAGCGGGAATCGATAAAGGCGCGTTGGTAACCGCAACCGCAGTTGCTTCGGCAATTATGACTATCATCATGGCGCTGGCCACGAATTATCCGATCGCGCTTGCACCTGGTATGGGCGTTAACGCGTTCTTTACCTACACGATCTGTTTGGGTAAAGGCATACCCTGGCAGGCGGCACTCGGATATGTCTTCTACAGTGGCCTCATTTTCCTGATTTTGTCTGTCACCGGTCTACGCCAAAAGCTGATCGCCGCAATTCCTTTGGAATTGAAGATCGCTATTACCGCGGGTATCGGGTTCTTTATTGCATTAATTGGCTTGAAAAACGGAGGAGAGATTGTGGCAAATCCGGCTACATTTGTTGCTCTCGGGGATCTGACAAAGCCGGCACCGTGGTTAGTAATTATCGGCATAATTCTCACCGCCATCTTGATCGCTCGAAAGATGCCAGGTGCCATCATTCTGGTGATCATTCTCATCACGATTATCGGATTCTTTGTTCCCGCACCGGACGGTTCAGGTTCCCTAACGAAACATCCTGATGCGATCTTTACCTGGCCATCGTCGTTAAGCCCAACCTTTCTCAAACTTGATCTTAGCTATTTTTGGCAGCATCTCGTGATCTCGATTCCGCTCGTTCTGGCGTTGTTGTTCGTGGACCTCTTCGACAACATGGGAACCTTGATCGGAGTCACGAAACGAGCCGGGCTGCTGGACGAGAAAGGCAACTTACCTAAATTGGGCCGGGCCTTACTGGCTGATGCTTGTGCAGCTATGTTCGGTTCTCTTTTAGGTACGTCGACCGTGACCAGTTACATCGAAAGTGCCGCTGGCGTTGAGGCTGGCGGACGAACCGGATTGACTGCCGTTGTTACCGCGATCTGTTTCTTGTTGGCCCTGTTTCTAACACCATTGATTTTGATTGTCCCAGCGGTTGCGACCGCTCCAGCGCTGGTAATCGTCGGTGCCTTTATGATGCAGGGACTGGGTGAACTAGACCTCGCCGATTTTACCAAGGCGGCACCTGCCTTCATGACTATTATTATGATGCCGTTTGCGTTCAGCATTAGCGAAGGAATCGCATTTGGTCTGCTCACTTACGTCGCGATCAAAGTTGGGATCGGTCGAGGCAAAGAAGTTGGAGTCGTGACCTACGTGTTAGCCGTGTTGTTTTTGCTGCATTTCTTGTTCGGACGGTAGGGCGCTCGCTCCGCGACCGCCGCATCGGATCAACCTGGTTTGGCCGCAGCTTGACTCTAGTCAAAATCAGGATGTACCCTTAGCGTATCACCAATGCGCCGGCGCTCTGGGAGATGATGGATTCGCCGAACTGCGGCAAGATAGATCTCGATGCTTTGGGCATGTAACCGTGGATAAAGATCACTTAACGTTTTCCAGTCCCATGTTCCCAAGCCCTCCGCCGGGTTGGAAATGGCGACTAGACTCGAGTAGTTCATATTCAGTTGCCGGGCGTATGCCATCTCGGTCGGTACGTTCATGGTTACCAGATCGCCACCGAGCTGTTTAAACATCCTAATCTCAGCGGCCGTTTCAAATCGCCCACCTGCAGCCTGGATGATCACACCACCCTCGTAGACGTTCTCTTTCCCGGCGACTCGAGCTGTTTCCTCGAAGAGAATCTTTCGCAAGAGCGGGTCATCGGCAGGAACCTGGCGAGGCAGAATCCTGGCTGCTTCTGGCCCGAGAACTTGGGCGGCAATCGAACGCTTTCGATCAATGTTAAAATCGATGAAATCATCCGCGATAACCCAGTCGCCCAGTTTGTATGCAGAATTAATGCTTCCAGCGGTTGCGCCGCCAAGCACATCACCGACATCGAGATAATGCAGTGTACCCCAAACTGTCAGTAACGAATCCTGCTCGACGACACCGGACTTGTCGGTGGAGGCGCCGTGGAGTGTGACGTGATAAAAAGGCACACCTTCGAATTCTCCGTAGTAGATCGTGGGAGACAGACCCAATGGTGTCTCCAAGGTAAAAGCGGCTGAGACGTGGGGCGAGATCGCGAGCGCATGCGCAATGTTGGTGCCGCCAACAATGCAGATGGTAGCTTCCGGTGGTTTTTCGGCGCCTTGGAGCGAGTAGCGAGCGATAGGAAGTGAGTCCATTGGTGGAACTAGGATAGAATTTGGAATTCAGAATTTAGAATCTGGAGGCGGCTGCCGGGCCGCCATCTTATTTTGACGCGCATGGGCGGCCGGCGGACGGAGTAGGGTTTTGTCCTACCAACGCGGAATGTCGAACGCCAAACGCAACCGCCTCACTCGACGAGCACCTGATCTTCCGCCGTCCACTCGGGCGAACAACAGGCGAGCAACCGAAGAGGAACCGTCCCGTTATTTGTGATCTTGTGGTGCATTCCCGGCAAAATAACTACCGTGTCGCCTGAATTCACTTGTTGTTCCTCATCATTGATTTTCATTAAGCCAGTGCCGCTCAGGATATAGTAGAATTCTTCGGTCACCTTGTGGAAGTGTTCGGTCACGGAGTGGCCAACTTCGATGGTGGCTTCGGCCAGGCTCTGTTTTTTGGCCGAGGAGTTCCTGCTCGCGGCCAGCTCCCGAATGATCGATTTATCGGGCGCTACAAAGGCGGGTACTGAATCGCGTCGAATGATTTCCATTGTCTGCAAAAAGTGGGGTCAGCTTTTTCTATGCCACGGCACCGCTTCGCGGTGATGACAAATGACAAATAGCAGACAGCAAATTCCGATGTTTCTTCGTGTTTCTTCCTCTCCATTTCCCATGATTGCTGTTCGTTCAAGCGGTTCCTCCCGGTTTACAATCAGCGATAGCCAAAATCTGCTATTTGTCATTTGTCATCACCGCAAAGCGGTGTGGTATGTGATCTGCTGAATCCGCGCCCCATGTTGCCACGAGCTCTTTACTTCGCCTCCTTCTTTCTGGTGCTTCTTGGACGGAGCATTGCGGACGAAGTAAATCCTTCTATCTCGCCGACCGTTGACCATCCCCTAAAAGTCAAAGTGGTTGTCGTTGCCATGTTTGAGGTCGGAGCAGACACGGGCGATGTGCCGGGTGAGTTTCAATTTTGGGTCGAGCGCCGCAAACTTGCTCACGTTATATCTTTGCCTTCGGCCTATCATGATGTCCGTACGGACGGGAGTGGTCTGGTCGGAACTGTGACCGGTATGGGAACGGCAAAGGCGGCCACATCGATCATGGCCTTAGGGCTCGATCCACGCTTTGACTTTACTCAAGCATACTGGTTGGTCGCAGGAATTGCTGGCATCGATCCGAATCGCGGAACGGTCGGCAGCGCTGTTTGGGCCGACTATGTTGTCGATGGCGATTTGGCTCACGAAATCGACAGCCGGGAGATCCCGAAAGATTGGCCCGACGGTTTTACGCCATTGGGAAAAGCGGTGCCGTTCGAGCAGCCGCGCCGCCAATCCATCGGCGAAGTATATACGTTGAATTCTGGCCTCGTGCACTGGGCCTACGAGCTCACTCGGTCGCTGCGATTGGCTGACAATGAAAAGAGCGAACAAGATCGGATTCGGTATCACGGTTATCCCAAAGCGTTGGCTGGGCCGGAGGTGTTGATTGGGGCGACGCTTTCCAGCAGCACTTATTGGCATGGTAAGCTGCTCAACCAATGGGCCCGCGATTGGGTCAAATACTGGACCGATGGAAAAGGGGAGTACTCCACGACGGCGATGGAGGATACCGGGACCATGCAGGCGCTCACCAACCTGGCGAAAGCGGGCCGGGCCGATCTCAATCGGGTGCTCGTGCTTCGCACCGCGAGTAACTTTGACTCGCCACCGCCGGGAGTCTCGGCCGCTCAAGATCTAAAGGTCCAGGAGACTGGCCATTATTCCGCTTATCTTCCGAGCTTGGAAGCCGCGTTCGTCGTTGGCAATCGGGTTGCCTCTGAGTTGCTCGATCACTGGGACCGATACTCCGTTCAAATTCCCGGCTCAAATTCCGAGTCGACACCGAGTCCGAAGTCCAACTAACTATTATGACCCGCTTTGATGTACCTCCTCTGGCCGATGTCACGCGTCAGTTGGCGGACGTTGCTGCGGAACGCTCGTTGCCCGATCTGGTTATCTCCGGAGGACGTCTTTTGTCGGTTTACACTGACCGTTTCCTGCCCAATCGCGAATTGTGGATCAGCCAGGGGCGAATCGCAGCGGTGAAATCCGTGGGATCATGTCGAGGTTCCGGTGTAGCTCGTTATGATGCGAACGGAGGTATTCTGGCTCCGGGACTTGTCGACCCGCACGTTCATATCGAAAGCAGCATGATGACCGCCTGTGCTTATGCCGAGGCGGCCCTGCTCAACGGGACGACGACTCTTTTTTGTGATAGCCACGAAATTGGTAATGTGTGTGATCAGGATGGGATCGAGTGGATGCTGGAGGACGCGCGTCAAGCTCCACTCAACATCTTTCTCACTCTGCCAAGTACGATTCCGGCTACCCATCCGGGACTGGAGACTGCCGGCGGCGATTTAACTCCGGAAAAGATCGGCGCGATTTTTGATCGCTGGCCGGAAGCGGTCGCGCTGGGAGAGAAGATGGATTTCATCCAGGTGGTCGAGGGAGATCCTCATGCGCATGCGATACTGGCAGAAGCGCTGCGTCGAGGTCGTCCGGTATGCGGGCATATCTACGGACGTCCTTTTGTCGCCGCCTACGCGGCATCGGGGGTGACCGACACCCACGAAGCGATCGACCCGGAAATCGCAGAAGATTTCTTGGAAGCGGGACTTTGGCTCTTCCTGCGGGGCGGCCCTCCCACCACTCCCTGGAATAGTCTGCCGGAGGCGATTAAAGTTGTGACCCAAGCGGGTGCGAGTCCCAAGCGCGTATGTGTTTGCACCGACGATCGGGATGCTGACGATCTTTTTCTGTTCGGTCTGGATTGGGTGGTTCGCGAAGCGGTCGAATGCGGCATGCCGCCGACCACCGCCTGGAGTTGTGGATCATTGCATCCAGCGACTCGCTACGCATTGGATAACGAATTAGGAGCATTAGGACCCTCGCGTCGAGCAGACATTGTATTGTTGAATGACGAACTCCAACCACAGGCTACCTGGTTTGGCGGGAAGTTAGTTGTCGATGGCCGTAGGTCTACCGAGACTTTGGAACGAGCCCTGGAAAGACGTTATCGGTATCCAGATCGCGCTTATCGCACCGTGTCAATTAAGGAATCGGTTCCGCTTACTCCATCCCTCCCGCAGACAGAGGTGCGGGCAAACTTGATTGCTCTGGAGGCGGCAAATATCCCAACTAGACATGAAGTAACCAAAATTAGTCCGGCCACCGACTGGGACACGTTGTTGGCCCGAGCAAATTGTTGTTTCCTCGCCGTGATCGAACGGCATGGCAAGAACGGCAACGTAGCCTTTGGGTTGTTGAAAAACTTTGGTTTGCAAGACGCGGCAGTGGCGAGTTCGGTTGGGCACGACGCGCACAACATCGTTGTCGCTGGGACCAATGAAGCAGACATGCGGGTCGCCTTGAAATTCATGAAAGAATCGCAGGGAGGGATCTGCATCGTTCGCGACGGTAAAATTCTTGCCTCAGTCAGACTACCCATTGCTGGGCTCCTTTCGGATGCACGAGCCCCCCAAGTAGCGGAAGAAACAACAGCGCTCAAAAAAGTTTGGATCGAAGTTGGTTGTCGGCTTCCTTATATGGGATTCAACCTCCTGCCGCTCTCCGTTATCCCGGAAATTCGGCTTACTGACAAAGGATTGGTTTTGTGCCCGGCCATGAAAATCGTACCGCTATTTGAGCCGGCATGAGTTTTCCGTGGTGGGCAGATCACGCCGACAGATCCCTTCGTCCAATCGCCCATGCTCTCCACCGTATTCGGAATTGCCGGACCGGCCGATGAAGACATGCGCCGCACGCTGGGCGTTTTTGCCGGTCCTGGTTTTTATTGGTTTTCTTTGGGGTTAACCTGCCTTTTCCGCCGAGCTGCGACGCACCGGCATCGTCTCGGCATTCGATCCCGAATTGAACGCCGTGGAACAAGCGATCATCCCCGAGAACGCCGAAAGCAAGATCAAGCAAGTAAATGGAACGCGTTTTCGGTTGGTCGATCTTTACGCCAAGGATCTCTATTTTTTTTCTGTCGGGCGTGAGTATGGTCAAATGCTGCGCTGACGATCTCAATGGCAATCGACCATTTCCAACTTGATGCGATCATCTTTTCCGGAATCGCGGGCGCCGTGGATCCCAAACTCAAGCCGGGGGGATGTTGTGATACCTGCCCACTGGCTTCATCAAATCGAATCGGATCGGTTAAATCCAGATTCAGACAAACCGGGAAGCTATGTCTTCCCAGAAGACTTCCGACCGAAGTATGGTCACTTCGATATGATTTTTCCAAGTGACGTCGAGGTAGTAAGAAAGGACGAGACCAAGAGCCGTGAAGTGCACGCTTTTCCGGCCGATCGCTATTTATTGCGCTGTGCAGAAAGTGCTGCGCACCATGTGCAATTGGCCGCAGTCAAAGGGGAACAGCGTTCGGTTTACGTCGGTGGCAACGCTGGGCAGTAGCTATGGCAAACGAAATGGTTTTCGGTAACACCCGGACCTCGGTGGGTGCTCGCCATGCGTTGATCGCTCCGGACGGCCACGTGCCGAGCACGGTGCCCGGCATCGAAAATGCAATGACCGTCATTCTGATCTCGCCGGCGATGGGTGCCGGTTTCACGCAATTTCTGGTGACGTTCAATCAAGCGGGGCGCGCCTTTTTTCCGGCTGATGATAACGAGCGTTTCGTGTTCGTTGTCTGCGGTCAACTCGAATTGAACGTTGACGCGCACGCAGGCGAACTTGGTAAAGGCGGATATGCTTTTGTGCCCGCCGGTCAACCACTGGAGTTGAACCAAGCAAGAGAAGGGACGCAGCTTACTTTTTTTGTAAAGAAGTATGTTCCGTTAGCGGGCGCGCCAGAACCAGCGCCCATTGTTGGCCAAGAGCAAAAGGTCGTGAGTCAACCTTTCTTGGGTGACGAGGCGGCACGCCTGCAGGTGTTGTTGCCCGATTTGCCAAGCTTTGATCTAGCCGTGAACGTTTTCAACTATCAGCCAGGCGCGCATCTCCCGTTCGTCGAAACACATATTATGGAACACGGCCTTTTAATGCTCGAGGGTTTGGGCGTTTATCGCCTGGACGATGCCTGGTATCCCGTCGCAGCCGGTGATTGCATCTGGATGGCGCCTTACTGTCCGCAATGGTTCGTTGCCATCGGAAAATCTCCGGCGCGGTATTTGTATTACAAGGATGTTAATCGGGCACCGATCGGGTGAAAACGATGCCCTCGGCAGACTCAAAATATTGGTATCTATGTAATCTGCGGATTATTCCTCTGCAGTTTCCGTTATCATCACCATTCCATGAGTGCAACACCCGAACGCCCGGCCCAAAAACTCATTCAACATTTCAAGATGGAAAAGATCCCGGCAGAGGGTCCTTGGTTCACTGTCACTTACCGGAGTCAGGACAGGTTGGATGCTAAGAGCCTGCCGCTTCGCTACCAAGGGGATCGTATCGCCAGCACCGCCATCTATGCGGTACAGACCATGGAGGATTTCTCCGCCATGCACAAATTATTAACCGATGAAATTTGGCATTTTTATGGAGGAAACCCTCTGGAAATGCTGTTGCTCTACCCTGACGGGCGCGGCGAAGTTGTGGTCGTCGGCCCTGACGTATTCAAGGGCCAGCATCCGCAGTTTGTTGTCTCTCGGGATGTCTGGCAAGGCTCCATCCCGATGGGTGCCGGGCCCGAATCTTATTCGTTCTTCGGTAATACGCTCGCGCCAGGTTTCGAGTTCGACGATTTCGAGATGGGCTACCGCGACGAGTTGCAGAATCAATATCCTCAGTTTGCAGGTCATATTGCTCGTCTGACCCGCGAAGAGTTCAAATCCCGGTAACTATCCAAATCGGAGCTTCACTTGGGCACAGGCCGCGCCAGTTCGGTGATACGAGGTTCCACCGACGCAAAGGTGTCATCCACCATCGTTCGATCCAAACTTCTTCCCTATGAAAGCTTTTGTCCCGCAAGTAGCCGTCGTCGCAGGGGTCGGACCAGGACTTGGAGCATCCCTCGCACGAAGATTTGCTAAAGAGGGCTGCCATGTCGCACTGCTGGCCAGGTCACCTGACTTTATCGATACCTTGGCCGACGAACTTCGACGGCGGGGCACGGAAGTCCTCGCAATTCCAACCGATATCAGTGAGGTCGATCAGGTAGCCGCAGCGTTCCAGGGCATCCGGGAGCGACTCGGCCCGGTCGACCTTCTGGTCAACAATGCCAGCGCCGGGGGCCCTTTCGGACAACCCTTCGTCGAGATTACTCCCGAAAGCTTTACCCGCGGTTGGAGCGTCGGCGTACTCGGCGCTTTCCTCTGCTCTCAAGCGGTCGTTCCGGATATGCTCAGGAAGGGCTCTGGCTGTATCCTGTTCACCGGCGCGACATCATCGGTTCGTGGAGGGGCGATCACTTTCAGCAGCGCAAAATTTGCAATGCGCGGTCTCGCTCAAAGTGTGGCTAGAGAGCTGTGGCCTAAAGGCATCCATGTCGCGCATATTATTATCGATGGTGTAATCCGAGAGCGCGAGATCGAGCCGGGCGGCGAAGATCAATCCGGTGAGCCGCTTATGAATCCGGCGGCCATTGCCGAAGCCTATTGGGATTTGGTTAAGCAGGATCGTTCCGCCTGGAGTCTGGAGCTTGATCTCCGGCCCGATCGGGAAAAGTTTTTCGAGTAAACGGACTGGGCAAACCGGTAAGAGCCGATCGACTGCCTGGCATAATGCTGGCGGCGGCTTGGAGATCCACTCCCGGCCGCAGGCGCACGCTCGCCTGCAGGCGCTCGAGCGAATAAAATAAGCTATGAGTGTACATGTCTATGGAGTGAACCATGTCGCGATCGAAGTGGACGACATCGAGAAAGCAAAGGCGTTTTACCAGGACGTTTTCAACCTCGAATTGCAAAACGGCGGTGAGGGCGATGCGTTCTTCAAACTCGGCGAACATCAATTCCTTGCGATGTTTGAAGTGAAAAAGCTGTCTCTTCCGGACGGGCGCCATTTTGGATTGATGGTTCGCGATGAAGCCCAGTTAGCGGCAGTCCGGGAAAAAATTACGAAGAAATACGGTTTAAAACTCATCCCTGGTTTTCGCTGCGTTTTTCGTGATCCATTTGGAAACCGAATCGACGTGGTTGATCTCCACGATGAATCTCTCGTCTGGTTATTGCCGTACCAGGAAGTTCAAAAGGCGGGAATTCATTTCAACTGATGGCACACCGGGCGCGGGTTTCCGACCTCGCTCTTATAAGCCGCATTCATTTTCCTCATTGCAATCGCCAGCGACCGAAGAGAGACTTTCGCCATGGTTGCCCATCCCAAGGTCGTCGCTCCGATCAACGAGCAGATCGGCTATGAATTCAGCGCGATGCTGCAGTATTACGCCATCGCTGCCCACTTTGGGGCGGAAGCATTACCTGAACTATCCGCGCATTTCAAAAAACAAGCGGAGGAGGAAAAGGAGCACGCGTTACGTTTCGTTCAATTTCTCGTCGATGCCGGCGGCCGCGTGAACATTCCCGCCGTGCCGGCTCCTCAGGCACATTTCAAAACCGCCGAAGCTGCGGTAAAATTATCGCTTGAGCAGGAAGAGCGGGTTACCGAGCAAATCAATGCCCTTGTCTCCTTGGCCAAGGCTGAATCCGACTATACGAGCGATAATTTTCTCCAATGGTTCGTAAAGGAACAGCTGGAGGAAGTTGCCTCTATGGATCAGTTGCTGCGAGTTGTTCAGCGAGCCGGCGAAGGCAATCTCCTGCGGGTGGAGGAATATCTAGCCCGGGAGAAAGGCCACGGAGTCGCTTTGCCACAGGAAGAATGATCGTAACGGGAGGTAGGGCGATACAGTCCGCCTAAGCGGGTGTGGAACGAAGAGGGAGTTATGCGGCGGACTGTGAACCTGATGATTGGCGAACTTGTCGAAAAAGACTTCCGCCTTAGGTCCACGAATGCGAATCGTTCCAATCGACCACTCTAAAAGGGAGAGTGTCGCGCTAAAAACGTGGGTATTCGAGGTGATGGCTCTCACTTCAACAGTTTGACCGAACTCGAGAAGGGTCCCGCGAACTGGACCTTAATTAATGCACGACCATCGAGCAAAATGCGTTGATTCATTCGACAATTTTTGCCAGAGTAGGCTTCTTTTCTAGGATAGGCTTGTTCGACTTCTCTCCATTCCCGCAAGGAGAGGCATATTTCTCCGCGGTTAGGGGGTCTTGCCGACCATATTTAATCTGAAGGTCAGTTTGACTTCAGACTCTCGTCTTACGGCCTGTGCGATGATTCGCACGGATATGCAGACCGGACGGGTTCCGAACTTTCACACTAAGGAAAATACTAGTGAGTGCCATGGAGTACCAACCCGGTAAGGCGCAACAAACGAGGCGAGCTATGAGCAAATGGTGGTCGAAAGCTGATTTTTGATCGGTTCGTTCCTCACCTCAGCAAACCAATCGGAGAACCGTATGTTAGAAGAACCTCTCAGCAAGCTGTCTGCAGACCTCCGGGGGAGCGTGATTACCCCTGCCAGCAGCGAATATGAAGTCGCTCGCAAAGTGTACAATGGAATGATCGATCGTCGTCCGGAAGCTATTGTCCGTTGCATGGACGTGGCGGACGTGACGGCAGCAGTGAATTTTGCGCGCCAAGATGGTCTCACGGTCGCAATTCGCGGCGGAGGCCACAATGGTGCCGGGTTGGCCGTTTGTGATCTAGGACTCGTGATTGACCTTTCGCCAATGAAAGGAGTTCGAGTTGATCCGACGAACCGTACCGTGCGGGTCGGACCTGGTTGCACACAGGGCGACGTCGATCACGCCACTCATGCGTTTGGATTGGCGGTGCCAGCCGGCATTGTCTCCACGACTGGCATCGCGGGTCTCACATTAGGTGGCGGAACGGGCTATCTGACTCGGAAATACGGCCTGACCATCGACAATCTGATCGCGGCCGATGTGGTGTTGGCCGACGGGAGCTTTGTCACCGTCGATGAGTCCCACCACGAGGACCTCTTCTGGGCCTTACGCGGCGGAGGAGGTAATTTCGGTGTCGTGACGAGTTTCGTTTTCCAAGCTCATCCCGTGAGCATGGTTTATGCCGGGCCGATTTTTTGGGAGGTAAAAGATGCGCGCCGAGTGATGCAGTGGTACCGCGAGTTTCTACCGCAAGCGCCTTTGGAGCTTTGCCCGTTTCTGGGGGTGAAGACTGTACCCTCGACGGACCCCTTCCCGAAGGAGCATTGGGGAAAGAAAATCTGTGCCTTGATCTCGTGCTACAGCGGACCGCTGGATCAAGCGGAAGAGGTAGTCAAGCCGATTCGCCAAGAGCTTCCTAAGCCAATCCTTGACTGGATGGGGCCCATGCCTTTCCCGGCTCTGCAGGGCCTGTTTGACCCATTGCTGCCGACAGGCTTGCAATGGTACTGGAAAGGTGACTTCGTTAAAGAGCTTTCCGACCATGCTATCGACGTGCATCTGCAGTGTGCCGCCAAAGCGCCGAGCGAACTCTCGTTGATGCACCACTATCCGATCGACGGCGCAGTCCACCGCGTCGGGCAAAGCGAGACGGCCTGGGGGTTCCGGGACGCGACGTGGTCTATGGTCATCGCGGGTATCAGTCCCGACCCGGCCCAGGCGGAAGCGATTACGGCGTGGGCCAAGGAATACTGGGAAGCCGTTCATCCCTACACACTGGGAGGCGCTTACGTAAATTTCATGATGGAAGAAGGAGTCGACCGGATCAAAGCGACCTACCGCGACAACTACGATCGACTGACGGAAGTTAAGAGGAAGTATGATCCGAATAACTTTTTCCACGTCAACCAGAACATCAGACCGACTAACTTCTAGCTCAGAGAGAAACAGCGTGAGTACACGGCCCATCGCTTTCCGTTGTGTCAAAGTCGTCGCTCTATCAGTGGTCGATCTAGAGCGCGCGAATAAATTCTATGGTGAGAAATTGGGGCTCCCACCGGCCCATGAAGAGAATGAAAAAGTAGGTTACTCGATAGGCGATACCATCTTGATGCTAAAAGCCGACTGGGATCAGGCTCCAACTCAAACACCAAATCCACGAGTAACCATCGAGACCAACGACGCCCGCGAGACGGAAAAGGATCTCCGTTCTCGAGGTGTCACGATTTCAGATCCGGTGGCGGTTTACGATAAAACCCATTGTGTCGGGAGTTTCTTGGATACAGAGGGAAACAAGGTTTGGTTTTGCTCATACAAGACCTAGTGTACCGCCTCACATGTAGCGGTGAGGTCGTTACGTTGAAAATGGGCCAGCGGTTGCGTTGCTTGTCCAGTTTTAGGATTGAGGGCGTTCAATCCCAGTCAGGAACCAGGACGGCTGCACCTTGTATCTGGCCAGTTCTTAGGCGTTCCAGCGCATCGTTGGCATGTGACATGGGAAATGTTTCGGTCTCGGTTCGTATCGGAACTTTGGGAGCCAATTCCAGGAACGCCCGTCCATCGGCTCGGGTTAGATTGGCCACGGAATGAATGTTCCGTTCTTCCCAAAGGAGGGAATATGGAAATGAGGGGATATCACTCATGTGGATTCCGCCGCAGACAACTCGTCCTCCTTTTTGTAAGGCGCGCAACGCTGCGGGAACAAGGGTCCCCACCGGAGCAAAAATAATCGCCGCATCCAACGGTTGGGGTGGGATTTCGTCAGATCCACCGGCCCAAACGGCGCCAAGGGACCGGGCAAACTCCTGATCTTTCGTTTTTCCTGACCTGGTAAAAGCGTAAACCTCACGTCCCTGGTATACGGCCACCTGAGCGATGATATGAGCTGCTGCTCCGAAGCCATATATGCCTAGCCGGCTACCGTTGGTGGCCGCTCCAGTCATCGTCAACGATCGGTAGCCAATCAGCCCCGCGCAGAGAAGTGGAGCGGCTTCGACCGCGCGGTAAAGCTCGGGCAAAGGAAAACAAAAGGCGGCGTTGGCAATTGAGAATTCTGCATAACCGCCGTCAAGGGTATAGCCGGTGAATTTTGCGTTGTCGCAAAGGTTCTCGCGATTTGATCGGCAGTAACGGCACGTGCCACAGGTCCAGCCGAGCCACGGAATGCCGACTCTCATTTCAACGCGAAGCGGCTCGGTTGCCGCTCCGCATTCGACGATTTGGCCTACAATTTCATGACCAGTAATGAGCGGTAACTTTGGATCCGGCAATTCTCCATCAACGACGTGGAGATCGGTTCGGCACACCGCGCAAGCCAGGACCCGAACTTTGACTTGTCCGATACTGGGCGTGGGTGTTGCCACTTCGCGGTGCTGCAGAGCAGTTCCCGGTTTTTCGAGAATCATTGCATGCATAAGCCATTTTAGGTTAGAGGTTGCAGGTTACGGGTCAGAAGTTCACTGTTCACAGTTCCCCGACTCCTGACTCCTGTCTCCCGGATTCCGAGTTCGATGTGTTTCTCTTCAGCCGTTACCCTATGACAATTCCGGCAACTGAGGTTCTTACCTGGAGCGATTTGGAGCCAAACTATGCCGCCTTGAATCGGCGCGATCTCGACCCCGGCAATTTGTATCAGTTTCTCTTAGACTGGAGTGACTTAGAAAAGGAGGTCGAAGAGCTAGGGACGTACTTGACCTTGTCGGTCGATCTCAATACTGCCGACGAAGGAGCGAACGATTTGTTGGTGCATTTCAATCAAGTGACAAAGCCGAAGATCACAATCGCCAACGCAGAATTGAGAAACAAGGTGTTGGCAGTTCAAAATCCAGACGTTCCCAGCGCAGTCAATCTCGTTCTAAAGCGGATGCGGAGCGACTCGGTGGTTTACCGGCCGGAAAACGTTTCTTTAGAGGCAGAGCAGGCACATCTGGTTTCGCGATATTCGCGGCTGACTGGAAGTCAGCTGGTGAACTATGACGGCGAACAACTTACGGTACCGGCAGTTCAGGAGAAGCTGCGCGACATAGATCGAGAAGTTCGTGAAAGGGCTTGGCGAGCTTGGCAGCGGTCTAAACTTCGATTGAGCCCGCAATTAGATGAACTTTTTCTGAAACTTTTTGCTGTCCGTACGACCATGGCGCGCAATGCCGGATTTCAGAATTACCGGGAGCTGATTTGGCTGAACTATCACCGATACGACTATACGTCGGAGCAATGTTACGAACTGCATGGAAGTATTGAGAAAGAAGTCGTTCCGTTTGCCTCCGAGCTTTTGGAACTTCAGCGGAAGGGACTGGGAGTCGACGTTCTTAAGCCCTGGGACTTCTATTGGCGCTCGCCGGTCGATCCGCACAACCGAACGCCACTCCGGCCCTTCGATTCAAAAGGAGTTCAACAGATTTTTACCGGAATTAATTCCGAATTGGGCCAACAATTCGCCCAATTCCGCAACGGGTTTATCGACCTCGCCTCGCGTCCTAACAAAATGTCTCACGCTTACTGTGTCTCGTTTCCCAAGCGTGGCATGCCATTCGTGCTCGAAAACGTGGTGGGATCGGAGAATGACGTGCGAGTCACGTTGCATGAATTCGGTCATGCCTTTCACGGCTATGCCAGCATGCGAGCACAGCCGCTGATCTGGAATCATTTCGCCGCGACTGAGTTTGTTGAGGTTCCTTCGCAAGCAATGGAAGTTCTGGCTCTGCCGTTTCTACACCGAAAGCACGGAGGATTTTATGATGATGGGGAGCTGGCGCGAGTCTATTGGATGCAGATATCGCAGATCGTCCATTTGTTGAGTTGGATTGGGTTCATGGATGCAATTCAACACTGGCTGTACGCGGAAGTGTCGGTCGCGCCCTCGATTGAGAGCATTGACGCGAAGGCTCGTGAACTGATCGCGCGTTTTATGCCGCAAACCGATTGGTCGGGCTTTGAACATGAGCTGGCCAAGGTTTGGCATTACCACCATATATTTACCTCGCCTTTTTATTATATTGAGTACGGGTTAAGTTGGCTGGGAGCGCTGCAGGTGTGGCGAAACAGCTTACAAGATCCAAAGACTGCGTTAGCCAAGTACAAGTCTACGCTCAGACTAGGAAATAGTAGAAGCGTGCCACAGTTATTCGAAGCGATGGGCGCTCGATTTTCGTTTGATGCCGGGACGATTCGCGAACTAATGGAGTTCCTTCGCGGGGAACTGCAGCGAGTAACCTGATGTACAACACCGATGACCATTGGAAGCAGTGGGGAGAGCAGGATCCATATTTTGCTGGGCTCTCGCACAAAAAATTTCGTAAAGAAAATATCGAGAATAATCGCAAAGAATTCTTCGAGAGCGGTGCGGAGTTCGTATCCTGCGTAGTCGGTATGGCGATTCGCCATTTCGGCCAATTTAACTTCGGCTCTGCGCTCGACTTTGGATCAGGAGTAGGACGGGTTACAATCCCGCTGGCCCAACGCTTCAAAAGCGTCATGGGCGTCGAAATATCGGAAGCGATGATTGCAGAGGCGCAACGTAATTGTCAGCGTTTCGCCGTGTGGAACGTCGATTTCGTAAAGTCCGACGACTACCTATCTTGGGTTGCGCAGAAGTTTGATTTTGTGACCAGCTGCCTCGTTCTCCAACACATTCCTCCGAAGCGTGGAATGACCATCATCTCGCGGCTTCTGAAAGTCCTGAATCTGGGAGGTGTGATTGCGCTGCAATTTCCCGTTCGCCATCGCTTACCTCCGGTAGAGCGATTTGTGTATATGGTTAAACAAAACCTTCCCTTTACCCGCTATTGCTTCAATCTATTGCAAGCAAGACGACTTTCTGAGCCGCTCATGCAAATGAATGAATACGATCTGATCGAGATAATGGCTTTAGGTTCGGTTAATGGAATCCGAGAATTCGCGCTCCACCCGAATCGGTTAAGGGGAACGTTGTCGGTCATTCTGGTTGGTCGGAAAGATGCCTAAGATCCTGGGCGGCCAGGGCCAAGCCTGACGGACTGCTTGTTTGTTTTGCCGGGAAATCAATCGGCTATAATTCAGATCATTGTAGATTCGTGCTTATGACCGCATCTTTCTGTGTTCTTGTGGCTGACGACCAGCCAGCAGTCCGAGAGGCGCTGCGGATCCTTCTGACTAATGCCGGGTATCGGGTTGAGCTGGCGACATCGCCTCGCGAGGTATTGCGGTTGATCAAAGAACAGGAATTTGCATTGGCCTTGCTCGATCTAAACTACGCGCGCGCGATACAACCAGTGGTGAAGAGGGATTGGAATTGATTCAGCAACTGCAGAAAATCGAGGGTGCACCACCCGCTCTGGTAATGACCGCATGGGCCACGGTTGACCTTGCGGTTGCAGCGATGCGGAGCGGGGCACGCGATTTTATCCAAAAACCTTGGGATAACGCCCGGGTTCTTTCGATCATTCAAACCCAGCTACAGGTGGAGGCCGAGACCCGACGAGCTAACCGACTGGAGGCGGAAAACCAACTCTTGCGGAAGGAAGTCGCCGGTTCGTTTGGGTCAGACCTGCTTGGCGCATCCGAAGCGCTGATTGCACGCTCGGCGGCAATGCGGGCAGTTCTCGAAATGGTTCGAAGGGTAGCTCCGGCCAAAGCAAACGTACTCATTACCGGTGAAAACGGAACCGGCAAAGGTGTGATTGCCCGCGCGCTGCACGGCGCGAGTGATCGCGCCGACAAACCTTTCATAACAATCAACAT
>WNFQ01000264.1_pt1 | contig 32500 bp, 29 predicted proteins | sample 5400171 | NCBI WGS metagenome assembly WNFQ01 (sample SAMN13153356, study PRJNA577476) | soil metagenome | isolation source: 20 cm soil under Madrone tree | place: USA:California | collected 2016-06-14
ACGCCGAACGGGAGATTCTGGATGGGAAAATGCGAATCTTTTGCGATCTTGATGAACGAACCAAGAGGCATGCTTATCATTTAACCACGAAGATCACAGAGAACACGAAGAGTTATTTTAATCCTCTTCTTTCAAGAACTTCGTGTCCCTCGTGGTGATTTAGAGAAGCCCGAGGGCGCCCAGATCATCGCGCGGCTCGTCGAAGCTGCAACTACCGAACGACGCAACGAATCTCCGGCGATATTGCAACCGTTCGATGTCGATCTTCCATTCGCGCCATGCGAAAACATCGTGGGCAAACGAAAACGAATCCAGGTTTTCATCTTCCAGCATGATCGAGGTTTGGTGCGTGTCCCATCGGTGCTCTGCGGCTAACACCGCCGCGCCCAGCACGTTTAGGAAACCGTACATCTTGGTTCGGACTTCGTCGCGGTATTGTCGTAGTGGATGATGCAGACCGGCCGTGAACTTGATCGGTACTTGATGCGTAGCCGGCGCAACGAGCGCCCCGGCAATTTGCGCTGAAGTTGGAAACGCATCCGCTGTCACTCCGCCCGTGCGCAATTTGTAACCGAAGCTTGCCACGTCGGTATCGGAGTTGTGTTCCGCGACCAATGCGATGGTTTGCTCGGCTTTGTCCGGCGGCGCTTCCCAGAAAACCGGCAAATCACCAACGATTGATCTCGCCTCTTTCAGCAACGCCCGGTCCACATCGTGGGGTAAAAGCATCTCGAAGTGGCTAATGGATACGAGATCGACATTGTGCCTCGATAACGAACCAATCGCCGCATCAGCTTTTTCGAGCGCAGCAAGAAAGGCGTCCGCATTCTCGGTCCGGGGCCCAAGCGCGGCAACGCGGAGCGGATGCAGAGGATCGAACCGCGACAGGAGTTGCTTGGCCGCATCGAATTGTTCAACGGGAAGAACGAACACGCCGAGCATCCATGCGTCCGGCGAGCAAACGTATTCTGCCTGATTTTGCAGGGCTGGCTCCAGCTCAAGGCTGCAAGGCGGGAACATTCCCGCGTAATCAATCGAGTGCTTGAGCAAAGCCTGAAGCGAAGCGGCTGGCATAAGGCGAACTGAACCGTGCGTTCGCAGTGTTGGCAGGTCAAATTACTGGTTGTTAATAACTTAATGAGATGCTCGACTTTCTTCCCGGAAGGATGTAGAAACCGGACTTCGATGCCGAGCACAGAGTCAGTTTCACATTACGATTTGATCGTGTGCGCGTGCGCAAATCAGGAATATTCGGCCCGCGACACGATCGAAGCGGCCATTTTCAGAGGCGAGCTGGACGCAAAGTGGAAGAAATTTCTCCAGCGTGTAGCAGCCGAAAGCCGAGCGGACGAGCTGGATCTGGATTTTGATGAGACCGCAGTTTCCGCCGCGATGGAAGCGTTTCGCTACGGGCACGATCTGATCACCGCGGAGGAAACGGAAGCGTGGTTGGAAAATCGAGGCCTCACATTTGATGACTTCAGCGATTACTTTACCCGTCAATATTATGCCAGCACGATTGCTGACATCGTTCCGGATCAGACAGAATATAATTCCGCGTCGTCCGATCTGCGCGAGTTGTTCGTCGCGGAATTGATTCTGTCTGGAGAATTGGACCGAATGACGAGCGAACTAATGCGGCGTCTGGCGGCACGCTGCGCTGAGGAAGACCCAACTCCAGAGGCGATCACAGCCGAAGAGCGCAGGTTTTTTGAATCGAACAGAGTTAAGCCGGGGCAACTGGCAAATTGGCTGAAGAAATTGGGGCGCGACTCGAAATGGTTTAATGAAATGCTTGCGCTTGAGGCAGCATATCGCCGACGTTGCGATTCGCTGCTAACCGCACAAGCGCGTCAACGTGAACTAGCCATGTTGCGATTGCCGCTCATGCGCGTCGAAACTGAAGTAGTCGAGCTGGAATCCCGCGATGCTGCCCAGGAAGCGTTGTTTTGCGTACGCGAAGATGGGATGTCGATGGAAGAAGTCGCCATCGAGGGAAGGTACCCTTATCGGCGTGTGGACTTTGTTCTTGAAGATATTGACACCGACGCGCAGCAGCGATTCTTAAGTGTTTCATCGGGTGACATCCTGGAACCAACAGCGAGAGGCGACGGATTCGAACTGTGTCGTATAATCAAGAAAATCGAGCCGCAAACAGACGATCCAAACATTAAATCGCGAATCGATCGACGAATACTCGACCGGCATTTCTCCGAGCTTATCAGCAGATACACGCAGCGGCGGCTCGGCGGCGTTTCACCTTCCGCAGAATGAAAGCACAGGACGGCGAAATTCTGCGACGCTCATCGGTGTTCCGCTTTGTTTCCGATGAACATTTCGGGGCGATTGAGCCGCTTCTGCAGGAAGAACACTACGACTTCGGCGATGTGATCGTAAAACAGGACGATCCGGCTGATTCATTTTACGTGTTAACGAGAGGGCGGGCCCGTGCGCTGAAAATCAAGCCGGACGGCGAGGAGATTCCACTGGCAGTGCTGAAACCGGGGGACTCTTTTGGGGAGGCCGCTTTGGCTGAAGGTGGAACGCGCAACGCGACCGTGCGCTGTAGCACGGCGGTGGATGTTCTGCGAATCGATCGCACCGATTTTTTCGAACTCGTTCGCCGAGTACCGGAGTTGAAGCAGTATGTCGAAACGACCGGCCGCAACCGGGCGCTACAAAGCTTCCTTTACCAGTTCAGCAACTTCGGCCGCCTCCCCGCCCCTGCTTTGCGCGGCGTGATCGACAAATTAAAACCCGCCGGCTTCGCGAAAGGCAGTCTTATTATTCGCGAAGGTGACGACGCCGGACCGCTCTACGTGATCGAGAAGGGACGGGCGCGCGCTTTTGCCGGAGTCAATGGCCGCGACCAGAATCTCGCGTTTTATCGCGAAGGCGATTTTTTTGGCGAACTGTCAATCTTGAACGGCTCGCCACGCGCTGCGTCGGTAGAGGCATTCTCGGATTGCCAGTTACTCGCGCTTGACCCGAAGTCGGCGCGGGACTTGCGCCGTCGCTTCCCCGAGTTCGACAAGCTGCTCAGCGAACGGCTCGCGCTTTACCAGGCAAAAACAGAAGCCCGTGTACCGCTTGATTTCACGACTGAGCTACTACCCGCCGAGACGCAGGTGCAGGACAAAGTTGAACTGGACGGTGAGCAGCCGCCGACCGAAGAGGAAAAAGAAGATCCATTCGCCGACGAGCAGGGCTTGTTCCGCAAACGCGGGAAGCGAATCCGCAAAATCGATCACATTACACAGATCGATGAGATGGATTGCGGAGCGGCCAGTCTCGGGATGATCTGCAGGCACTTTGGCCGAAAGGTAAGCCTGGCTCGCATTCGACAACTCTGCCACACGGCAACAGACGGGACCAGCTTGAAGGCGATTACTCGCGCCGCAACCGAGCTCGGACTGGCGGCGCGCGCGTTGAAAGTGTCGTTGCGCAATCTGCCTATGATGCCTCTGCCAGCGATAGTCCATTGGGAGGGCAATCACTGGATCGTACTCTATCACGTCGATGAACAGTTTGTCCGTGTGGCGGATCCCGCGCTCGGGCTACGGAAAATTTCGCGCCGCGAATTTGAAGCGAAGTGGACGGGCTATGCGGCGCTATTCGATTACACGATAGCGTTCGAACAGGCCCCGGAAAGCAAACCAACGCTGGCGTGGGTTCTTCCATTCCTCGCGCGCTTCAAAGTCATCTTGCTGCAAGTCTTTGGACTCGCCGTCGCCGTCGCTTTCCTTCAACTGCTCTTTCCTGTGTTCACGCAGATGGTCGTGGACAAGGTCATTGTCGAAAACGATATCGGTCTGCTGAAAACCATTCTGCTCGGGATGCTCGCTGCGCTGGTCTTCGTGCAGCTCGCCACCCTCGCACAGGAATATTTGATCGCCTTTGCAGCAGTGCGCCTTGATACGGCGGTGCTCGATTTCCTGAGCCGAAAACTTCTCTCCCTGCCGATGACTTATTTCACGAGTCGTAGGACAGGCGACATTCAGCGCCGGCTGGACGGCGCGAGGCAGGTTCGACAATTCGCCGTGCAACAAGGGGTCGGCGCCTTGCTGGCCTCAGTCTTTCTTATGGGCGCAGTCATTTTGATGGCGATGTATAGCCCGTTGCTCATGATCGCCTTTCTCGCGACAACGCCGCTCTACGCCGGGCTAATGATCTTTTCGGTGAAAGTGCTTCGCCCGTTGTATCATGGTGTCGAAGAAAGCCAGGGCAGATACAGTTCCCATCAAATCGACGCGATCAAAGGCATCGAGGCGGTGAAAGCGGCGTCCGCCGAGAGCACGTTTCGCGACGCGATGCTGAATGAGTTTCTTTCCGTTTCGGAAAAAATATTTAAGTCGACCTTTATCGTAATGTCGTGGGACAGTGTCCTCCAGAGCATAGGGCTCCTCTCTACTGCCATTTTTTTGTGGGTGGGCGCGACCCAGGTCATTAACGGACATTTGAGCGTTGGCGGATTCGTTGCATTTAGCTCCCTGACAGCATTGGCGTACGCGGGAATTTTGAAAGTGCTCGGAGTTTGGGACGCCATGCAGCTCGCCGCTGTCCTCATGAATCGGCTCAACGATATTTTCGAGCAGGAACCGGAACAAGGTCATGATCGTTCCCGTCTCGTCCCGGTACACAGTTTGGAGGGGCGAGTCGAGTTGCGCGGCGTAAGTTTCAAATATGGTGGTCCTGAGTCCCCGGATATTCTGAAAAATATCACGTTGGATCTCGCGCCGGCGCGCATGGTTGCGCTCGTAGGCCGCAGCGGCTGCGGCAAAACCACGCTCATCAAATTAATTGCCGGCCTCCTCGAACCGACGGAAGGAACGATCCTTTTCGACAACGTCGATCTAAAAACTCTCAATTATCGCGATGTGCGACGCCACATCGGGATGGTGCTTCAGGAAAATCACATGTTTAACGAAACGATCGCGCGCAATATTGCCTTTGGCGATCCGGAGCCGGATCTCGACCGGGTGCTGGCCGCCGCCCAAGCTGCTGCTGCGCACGAGTTCATCATGCGTCTGCCGCTCGGTTACGAGACGAAGATTGGCGAATCAGGGCTGTCCCTTTCTGGTGGGCAAAAGCAGCGCATCGCCATTGCTCGCGCGATCTACAACAATCCTCCGGTCTTGATCTTTGACGAAGCCACGAGCGCGCTCGATACAGAATCGGAACGCGCGATCCAGGACAATCTCGGGCGATTACTGGCCGGCCGCACGACAATTGTGATTGCGCATCGCTTAAGTACGATTCGCGAAGCGCATGCGATCGTAGTGCTCGAACAAGGCAGTGTTGCGGAAGTTGGCACGCATGATGAGTTGATGGCGCAACGCGGCCTTTATTATTATCTGGCAAGCCAGCAACTGGGAATCTGAACTAATTCTCCAATGAGCTCACAATTCACTCAGCGTGGCTCGCTCGATGCGGAATCGGACATGTCGCCGCAAGAACCGCCGCCCTGGATCGTTCGGTCAACGGCGTGGCTATTGATAGGAGCATTTCTTTTTGCGCTGCTCATTGCGGTTGTCATGCGATTACCGGAGAGCGTGCGTTGTCCATTTGTGCTGATCCCCGCCACCGGCGCCGATCCAATTCAGGCGCCGCGCCAAGCCATGATTAGCCGTGTCGCGGTGAGCGAAGGTCAAACTGTCAAAAGCGGCGAGGAGCTGTTCGTGTTGCGCTCTGATGAGATTCGCGGTTGGGACACCCAATTTCGAACGCTGACGGAGGATTTACGCAATAAAGAAGAGAGCCTCATTCAAAGTGATACTGCGTACGCCGCGCAGCTGAACATAAAAAAAGCTGAAATCGAGCAAGCGAAAAGCGAAGTGAAATTCCGCGAAAATCACGTAAATGCCAGTCGGGATCTCGTTACTCGTTTGGAGAAGCTGGCGACCCAGGGTGGCTTTTCGCAAATCGATCTGGTCAAGCTGAAGCTCGATCTGGCTGGATCGGAAAAGGATTTCAGCGTGGCCCAGAGAACCGTCCAGCAGGTCAATCTTGATCGTGAGCGAATGGAAACAGAGCGACAGCGACAGCGCGGCGAACAACAGGCGGAAATAGAAAAGTTGAAAATGCGGATCGGAGCTTTGAAGGCAGATCTGGTAAATGCGCAGCAAAACTTACTGACGGTGCGCAGCCCCTACGATGGCGTCATCATTTCAATGGATCAACGGACCGTCGGCAGTTTTGTTCAGCAGGGACAAGTCCTTTGCCAACTTGCACCGAAGGATGCTAAACCACGGGCACGAATGGCCTTAACTGAAGCGGGTCTCCCGAAGCTTGCCGTTGCTCAGCACGTGCGGTACTTTTTTCAAGCATTCCCTTACCAGCGCTATGGAGCTGTAACGGGAAAACTCGACTGGATTAGTCAGTCCGCTGTTACGACCGCAGATGGCTCTCATTTCGTCGCGTTGGGATCGCTCGATCGCTATGAGATCTCGCCACGCGCGGGACAAGTTTTGCCTCTACGCGTCGGCATGCGGGGGGATGCGCACATTATTGTCGGAGGACGCACGCTGATCGAATATGCGTTCGAGCCAATTCGGCAGTTGCGCGAAAGCATGAAGCAATAAATCCTGGGAATCGCAATGCAAGAGCCCCTCACCAGATTGCGAATCGAGGACTTGACCACGAGCAACGACGCTATGGCGCGCTGTTTGCAGTTGGCCGCGCTGGCCGCGAAATCCGAGGTACCGGTCGTGCTTCTAGGCGAGACCGGCACTGGCAAGACCTTGCTCGCTTACGCGATCCACAATTCATCAGCACGCGCGGGTCGACCATTCGTTGCATTCAACGCGTCGGCGATCAGCGACACTCTGCTGGAAAGCCAGCTGTTTGGTCATGAGCGTGGCGCATTCACCGGTGCGCAACAAAGCGTCAAAGGAAAATTCGAATTGGCCAATAATGGCACGCTGTTTCTCGACGAAATCTCGGAGATGAGTCCGCTCGCCCAGGTTAAAATCTTGCGCGTGCTCGAGTATGGCGAATTTGAGCGGCTGGGCTCCGAACGAATGCTCACCTCCAATGCACGAATCATCTGCGCATCAAACTGCTCGCTGCGGGAACGGGTGCGCTTGGGAAAATTTCGAGAGGACCTTTATCAGCGTTTAAATGGTCTCACCTTGCTCATTCCTCCGCTTCGTGAACGGTTGGAGGAATTGCCGGCGTTGATTGCTGCGGAATTGAAGGCAGCCGGGTTGAAAGAGGGCAAAAACATCACCGCCATCCATCCTGAAGCGATGCAAAAGCTGCTGCATCATGCGTGGCGGGGAAACCTTCGTGAGTTAAGTCACACGGTGCGCACCATGACTTTGTTTTGTAATGGCTCGGTGATCTTGCCCGAGCATGTGGTTTTTCCTCCTGATCTGGATTCTGATCGAGCTTTCCCCGAAACCGGCAAATCGGTTTCCGCGTTCTCCAGCAATAATAAAGAGCATGAGCCTGGTATCGATCTGTCGCTGGACAGTGCCATGAAAAAGCACGTTCGGTTCGTTTACGAGCATGCAAATCAGAGTCAGCGGCAGGCGGCAAAATTGCTCGGCATTTCTCGATCAACGCTCGCACGTTACCTGCGAGGTGTGGCCAAAAAATGAAGCACGATTGGGCCCGAAAATAGACCGAAGCGGACTTAAAATGAACCCAGCGTTCGCGGCATGTGTGATGTCAATTTATCTATTTTTGATAGGTAAGAGCTCCGTAACCACCTCTCGTTTAAGAACAAACAGCCCGACTATGATCGTTTCGGCCCCTGTTTGGCCGATCTTGGCACGAATACTGATAATATAGGAAAGTCAAAGTGAGTACACCGAAGAACAAAAAAAATGCGCCCGCCGGAGAGTCGGGAAATCAAAGGCCCAAGCGCAGCAAAGATAAATTGATTCGCCTGGATGACCTGATTCCAAAACAGGACGTTAAAGGCGGGCATCAGTTATTCGGTGTCACTGACATAACACAAACAACAAACAACTGAAAGGTAATATGCAAGACAAAACAAAGAAACAAAAGAAAGCCAAAAAAGAGATCAAAGTCCATGACCTCAAGCCAGCCAAAGACGCCAAAGGCGGCGGCCAGGGCCCGGGCCACAACATCGGTCATATCGACCACATAGGCCACTAAGGGAAAAACGAGCCGCACTGTGGTTCGATCCCGCTGTGCGGTTTTTTATGTACTCGTGCCGTTGTTTTCGGCATTCATCGGCTGCGCGAGCCAACCTAATCGCAAGAGGCAAGCTGCGGAGTCATGCTAAAGGAGGCGCGCAATTCGTCACGGGGCGCAATGGTTTGAATGCCTTCCTTATTTTCAAACGGGCGCTGTTGGTGATGATCGGTCAAGCCCCAGCAAGGTTCGATGCAGAGAAACGGGCCGCCATCAGACCACAGAGTTAGATAAGGGACGCCGGTTAGATCGACCGTCACCCAGCGTCCGCTCGGTGGATCGACGAAGGAAAATTCCCGCCTTGGAACATTGACAAGTTCCAGAATGATCGAACCGGGCAAATCGGCTTTCGAGAACGGCATTTCGCCGCCGGCGAACTCGATATCGCGGGTTTCGCCGGAAAGATAATTACCCGGGGAGAAATGCCGGCGATAGAAGCCCCGGGGCATTTGCAAGCGAAAGGTTTCGAACGAAGTCGCGGCAAATCCTGGATGCAACCCAAACGCGACATGCGCGGTCAAGTCAGGCTCGTCGTTTCGAAACTCGAAGAGAACGTTCACTTTATTCGCTTCGATTTTGTAAGTCAGATCAACGCTAACTTTCAGCGGGTATTCGGTGGCCGAAAAATCTTTCGGTCCAATTCGATATTTCAATGAGCCACCGTCGTTGATTGTCGATCCCGCAAAGTGCCACGTTTTAGACCGAAGAAAGCCGTGGTTGCCGCCCTTGATTTCGCGACCACGGTACAAACTGCGCCCATTTTTGAGCCGATGAAGATAATAGCCCATGACAGTTGCGTGGTTGCCCCAACCCTGAAACGGCGCCGACAGATCGTTGTCCCTGTAAAGAAAGCCAGTCCACTCACCGACTTCATTTATTCGCGCAACGCTAATTAATTCCGCGCCCAAGCGCGAAACGACGATTCGGAGACCATTCTCCTCATCCGTCAAAGTGTCGAGCTGTCGATCTTCCCGCTGATCTTCGGAATGCGAAAACTTCATCGCCCCTCATGGAAACAGGCCGCGCACTTGTTTGGCCTTGATGACGCGTTCGACCCCGATAGCCATGGCTGCTGTGCGATGAGAAATTTTATGTTCTTTTGCCCGTTTGATCACTTGTGCAAATGAATGCTCAAGAATGCGGAAAAGTTTGTCGGTCACTTCGGACTCGGTCCAGAGGAAGCTTTGCAAGCCCTGCACCCATTCGAAGTAGGAAACGATGACGCCTCCAGCGTTGCAAAGAATATCTGGAATTACGAACACCTCGTCCCAGTGTTTTTCGAGAATTACATCCGCTGCCGGCGTCGTTGGACCATTGGCAGCTTCGGCCAGAATGCGACACTTGATTTTGCCTGCATTCGTTTCGTTGATCACCCGATCGACCGCTGCCGGCACGAGCACGTCGCAAGGAAGAATGAGCAATTCCTTTGGATCGACATGATCGTCCTGATCGAAAGCCTTGAGCGATCCTTTTTTCAAAACATGTTGCTCGGCCGCCTTCACGTCGATGCCTTTTGGATTATAGATGGCGGCGTATGCATCACTGATCCCGACCACCTTGACGCCGCTCTTGAGTGCGAGTGAAAGCGCTGCGACGGAGCCGACATTACCGAACCCCTGCACGATGGCCGTGCATTTGTTGGGATCGATTTTCAACATGTTCATAGCGCGCTCGATCAAGTAAACGACACCGCGTCCGGTCGCTTCCCGTCTGCCTTCTGTGCCGCCAATGGCGACCGGTTTGCCGGTAACGATCTCGTTCACGGCGAAGCCTTGATAGACAGAATAAGTGTCCATGAACCACGCCATGATCTGTTCGTTAGTGCCCATATCGGGTCCCATGATGTCGGTGTGCGGCCCGACAAAGGGGATCATTTCCTGCATGTAACGCCGCGAGACGGCCTCCAGCTCGTTGTGCGACAGTTTGGTCGGATCGACCGCCACTCCGCCTTTGGCGCCGCCATATGGCAATTGGGCTAGCGCGCATTTCCAACTCATCCACATGGCCAGCGCGGCCGTTTCGCCCATCGACAACGACGGCGCGAAGCGCGTGCCCCCTTTGGTCGGGCCGAGTGCGATGTGATGTTGAACGCGGTAACCCTGGAATGCTTTCGTGCTGCCGTCGTCCATGTGCACGGGTAGAGTTACGGCAATGGCCCGCTTGGGATAGGTCGCCCACTCGCGGTCGCCCTTGTCGATGTTCAAATAATCGGCGATGACCTGAAACTGGTCGCACGCCATTTTGAACACTTCGTCGTCGTAAATAGTCATGGGAGCGCGTTGGCGATTCGGAAATTAGGATAACCCTGCCGCCAACTGCAGATTGCTATTTGCGCTGAGCAGATAGAGCCGTCAAATCGAAAACTATTGCCAAGATCGACAATTACATTCGGAATCCGTAGCGTCCTTCTCATAACTCAATCAAAATGAAAATTGAAACCCTCGCCGTTCACGCCGGGAGCGCCGTCGATCCTGCAACCGGGGCCGTTTCGGCGCCGATTTATCTTTCCACTACTTACGAGCGGGACATCGAAGGCACGTACTCGCGCGGATTTATGTACACGCGCAACAATAATCCGAATCGTGAAGCATTGGAGCGCGGCGTCAGCGCGCTCGAAGGCGGCGAGGCGGGGGCGGCTTTTGGCAGTGGCATGGCGGCGGCGATGGCTTTGTTCCAGGTACTTGAGCCGGGAGACCATGTTCTCGCCCATCTTGATGCTTACTACGGCACATCACGATTGCTTCGTGAAACTTTCTTACGTTGGGGACTCGAAGCTGACTTCGTCGATATGAGCAATCTCGACGAAATTAAAAAAGCGTTACGACCGCGAACAAAACTGGCCTGGACTGAGACACCCTCCAATCCGCTGCTGAAAGTTGTCGATCTTGCCGCGGTCGCCGAAATCGTTCATCGCACAAATGCCATGTGTGTTTGCGACAATACATGGGCACCGGTGTTACAGCGTCCATTCGACCTGGGGATTGATCTGGTTCTGCATTCGACCACGAAATATTTTGGCGGCCATTGCGATGTAGCCGGCGGAATCGTCATCGCAAAAAAGGACGATGACTTTTTTCAACGTGTTCGCACGATTCAATATTCCGGCGGCGCGGTCCCCTCGCCTTTCGATTGCTGGTTGATTTTGCGCGGCATGCGTACCCTGCCGTGGCGGATGCGAGCGCATTCAGAAAACGCGATGAAAGTCGCAGAATTTCTGGCCCAGCATCCAAAAGTCGAAGTTGTGCACTATCCGGGATTGCATACTAGTCCCGGACATGAAATTGCCGGACGTCAGATGTCGATGTTCGGTGGAATGCTTTCCTTCGAAGTCAAAGACGGACGCGACGCGGCGATGTCTGCCGCAGCGAAGACAAAAATCTTTACGCGCGCGACTAGTTTAGGCGGCGTAGAAAGCTTGATCGAGCATCGAGCGTCAATTGAGGGCACCGGCACGACTTCTCCGGTGAATTTGTTGCGGTTGTCAGTTGGCCTCGAGAATGCCGACGATTTGATCGAGGACCTCAATCAGGCGCTGGGCTAGGCGTTCGCCGCGGCGAATGCCTCTACAACGGCCGATTTCCTAATCTGCGCCGTATAAGATCGACCACATTATGCACTTCGCTCACCCGCAGCAAGAACGCGCTGACGAAAAACGTAATCATACCAAGCGAAATCGCGACGAGCAGGGCGCATAACTTTGCGACAAAGCGCAGCTGCGCCCACGCGTCGAGCCACCAGTGATTTGCCGCCCAGCAGACCAGCGCCAGCAGTGCACCGGCGACGCAAATCTTCCCCAGGCCGATTAAGAGCTGGCGCGTTTCCAGCCTGCGTGTGTGGCGCCGCATCAGCGCATAAAGCAAAACAAAGTTGATTGTCGCGACGAGGCTTGTTGAGAATGCGAGTCCGCGATGGCCCCAACCGAGCCGGAATGTAAAAAGCCAATTGAGAAAAAGATTTGTGCCAATCGCTAGAAAGCTTACGACCATTGGTGTGTTACGGTGACCAATCGCGTAAAATGCGGGTGTTAGCACCTTCAACACCGCATATGAAACGAGTCCGACGGCGTAAAGCTGTAGCGCACCAGCGGTCTGCTGCGTCATTTCCGCGGTGAACCGTCCGTGCTGGTAGATCACGCTGATTATTGGTGATGCAAGCATTGCGAGTCCTATCGCCGAGGGAATGGTAAGCAAAAACGCGAGACGCATTCCACGGGCGAGGATGGTGCGGAATTCATCCATGTCTCCAACAGCAGCGCTCTTCGACACCAGCGGAAGCGTAACGGTACCAATCGCGACTCCGAAAATTCCGAGCGGCAATTGCATCAGGCGAAACGCAATGTTGAGCCAGCTCACTGGACCGTTGCCAAGACTCGCCGCGAATCCACTGTTGATGAGCACATTGACTTGCACAGCGCTGGCGGCAATTACCGCAGGCGCCATCAACGTCAGCACGGTGCGCATGCCTTCGTCCCGCCATTGAAAATCGGCGCGATACTTGTAACCCACGCGCCGAAGAGAAGGGAATTGCCCCATCAATTGCCACGCACCCCCGATAAGCGTCCCGATTGCCAATCCTATCAGCGAACGCGCGCCGAAATGCGGATCGAGCCACCAGCCGATCGCGACGCCACCGATAATCGAACCGAGATTAAAATAACTCGAGGCCATCGCCGGCGGTCCGAAAACGTGCTTTGCATTGAGTATTCCCATCACAAGCGCTGCAAGCGACACGAGCAGCATGAATGGCCACATGATTCGCGTGAGCAAAATTGTCAGCGCGGTTTTATCCGCCGACCAACTCCCCCATGTCAGAAGATCGACAAGTTGCGGTGCGAAGATGATGCCAAGCAGTGTGACTGCGCTCATGAAAACGGCGGTAAGCGTCGCGACTTTGTTCGCCAACCGCCACGCGGATTCATTCCCTTCGACCGCGATCTTTTTCGAAAACGTTGTGATGAAAGCCGTTGAAAGCGCGCCCTCGGCAAACAAATCACGCAGCAAATTCGGCAGCCGAAATGCCATCAAGAACGCGTCGAGATTTCTTCCAGCGCCAAACAAACCGGCAAACACCATTTCGCGAATCAAGCCGAGCACGCGACTGCACAGAATCGCCATGCCGACGATTCCCGTCGCCCGTGTGCTCGCTCGCTGATCCTTCGCCGCAGCCATCGGCGAACAAAGAACAACGTCTCTGGATTTACGAAAGAAAAAACTTTGAACGTAACCTGATCACGTCCGTTTGGTGCCTAGCGAAAGAAATCTCTGATAAACGAAAGAGGCAACGATCGCAATCATGGCCACCGTGACGAATGCGCCGATGCGATAAAGTTGACGCAAGCTGTCAAGGTCGTGCAGAAATAATTTCGCAAACGCCACGCAAAGCAGAGCGATGGCAACAAGGCGCAGCACGAACGCCTCTCACGATCCCAAGCACGAGCAAACCGAACGCGAACAGCGACCACGCAATCGTATAGCTCATGTCCCGAGCAAAATTTCCGCTGAAGGAGAAAGTCAGCGTCGGCCCGATCGAGAAATAATCGACGATCTCGATGTTCATAAGCAGGAATACCACGATTCCGCAGAGCGAATAAAGGAGCGGTTTTGCGTTGCGTTCGTACGGTTTCTCGCGCGGATCGCTAAAGCAGAGCGCGCTCAGGAAGAAACACAACGCGGCCACGCCGTAGGCATAGAGATACCAGTTCCAAATCGGCACGTTGCGTGCGGGCATGATATTCAAGCACAGCAGGGTTGAGCGCGAGCCTAACGAACGCTGCGCTGAGCACGATCAAGGCGACTGCACGCAACCGGCGGTTCGGAATTAAACGAAAGAGCAAGATCAAGGCAAGGCCTTCGCTGGCCCAACCCAGAGTGATCCACTCGCGCTCAAACTGAACGGGAAAAACAAGACTAACGAATGCCAGCACCGCCGCGCCTTGCGCCGCGAGACGCGAATCGGCTGAGCTAGGATTGACATGTTGGATTTTAGCGAGGTAAGCGACGCCAATGAGGGCAGGCGCGGCAAAGGCGATTGGCAATAGGCCATTCACGTCGTCAGGAAAACGCGCTGACATCAATTGATAAACAAACCAAAATTGGAGCGGACCAGCGATCGCGCTGATCATCCAGGGCCACACCCGATCGACGCCGCAAAAGTACGGCGTGACTGCAAACAAAAGAAACAGCGCGATGTACCATGCAATCGCGTGAAGCGGTTGAATGCTCCCGAACATCTGATAGCGCGCCGCCCATTCCGTAAGCCACGAAAAAACAAGCGCTGCCGCGATGATTGCCGCGATAAAGTCCCGCCGCCTGAAAGATCGAGCCGCGACCGCCACTGCGATCAGTCCAGCATTCGCAAGCAGCAACATCGGGAAAACCAACTCCCAACCGTAGCCGAAGCGACTGTCGATCCTAGCAAAACAGAATAAGAGCGCAGCAAAACCAGCCAATGCGGTGGCACCGACACCCCAATTCGCATCTGACTTTGCGGCACCTTGTGCGATGCAAATCGCAAGGAACAGAGCCTCCATTGTCAGAAAAACGATGCGCGCAGCGTGGGAATTTATCGGTCCAAAGAATCCCGCCGCCCAGGTGAATTCCATGAGGACGGAACCGAGCGCTGCCAAAAACACGAGATAATTCCAGCGCTTAAGCGCGCTTATTGCGGAAACGGCACAGTTCAATAGGCTGATATAACCAAACAGCGCAATCGGATTGTCGTAATTCGTCGCGAAGAGCACCGGTGTCAGAAAACCGCCGAACACTCCGAGCCAGGCCGCGCTTTGCGCCCCGAGCCCCGTCGCAAGAACCAACGCCACCCCAGTGACCATCCACATGAGAACGGTCGCAGCCGTTAGCAAAATCAAACTGTAAAACGAATGGTCGGAATAGACGTCGGCATATAAAATTAAAATGCCGGTCACACAGAGGCTTTGTGCAGGAACGCGATATCGCCGGACTGCGGGAAGCAGACTAACGATGATAAGGGCGGCACCGACAAGCGCGCCTGCCACGACTCTCATCAGTGGCGTGATCCAATTGTTTTCGAAAGCATACTTCATGAAGAAGACGACGCCGAGAAACAGCGCGAGCCCGCCGATCCAGGCAAAAAGCTTTACGCCGAGAATCGATTCCCAATTGAGTGAAGGCGCCGGCGACCATTCAGTAATTTTGGGCGACGAAAGCGGAATCGGCGGCGGCTTGACGAAATTTGAGAGGAGTGGCGGCAGCGGCACCGCGCGCGTCGCTGGGGCCGGCTGCGCCGTAACAGCACTCTTGCTCGATTCTGATTCAGCCAAACGGCGCTTTAATTCTTCGACGCTTAATTTCAGACTTGAAAATTGCGCGCCGACAATAATCGAAACGACGAAGGCGCCGATCGCGACCAGGGCTATAAGAAACATGACCCCTTCCATTGTCGATCTTTGTTAGGATATGGATGATGCCCCCCGCTACAAGCCGGTTGGACAATCGATAAATTCAAACGGCACTTGAAATTTTCTCGATAAATGCGCGGCCAGCGCTTTGACGCCGAAAGTTTCTGTGGCGTAATGCCCGCCGAGGAAAAGATTCATCCCAAGTTCTTCGGCAGCGACAGCGGCCCAATGCGGCGCTTCGCCCGTAATGAATGTGTCGATCTTTGCTTCAGCGACCCGGTGAATTTCCGAGCCGGCACTGCCGGTGACGATTCCGATCGCGCTTGTCTTCTTCGGCCCGAAATTGAATGCTTTGACCGGACCGCCCAGCGCTTTTCTCAGTTTACGAACGAGATCGTCTCGGGATAAAGAGGCTTTCGTTCTCAATCCGATCAGCTGTCCTTTCTCTTCGAAAAATGGCGTCTTTGATTTTATGCCGAGCGCCGCCGCCAGTTGCGCGTTATTACCAACCTCCGGATGAATGTCGAGCGGCAAGTGTGCGCTGTAGATCGCGATGTCGTTTTCAAATGCGATTTTTAATTGCCGGCGCAACGCCTCTGTCACGGGTTGTAAGCCCGGCCAAAATATTCCGTGATGCACGATTAAAAGATCGACATCTTTCTTTGCGGCTTCACTCAGGACGCGTGTGGAAACATCCACTGCTGCGCTAATTTTCGTGACTCGTCCCGAATTTTCGACCTGCAAACCGTTTAGCGCATTTGGCCAGTCTTCAATTTCGGGGATACGCAAATATTTATTGGTATACCGGACTATTTCAGTGAGCGAAGGCATTCGCCAGCCATTGTAGGGCATCTGTCTCAGCCGCCAATCTGAAAGGCGTTTTACAGAAACGCCCTACAATGAAGTTTGCTTGACGAATTTCGCGCTTCTTGTGACTTTCAAGTGGCGAAAGCTTTCGGAGTCAAAGATCGATTGAAATGAGCGTGGAGTACACGGACGCACCAGCCCCTCGGCCAGCATCGACCGAGGTCGACAAAGTGCCGTGTCCGTATTGCGGACATTTGCTGGCCAAAGATGCGGAGAGCTGTGATCGATGTGATTGGACGCGCAGCGCGACGGCCGAGACCGCGGAAGGCAAAGCGAGCGATGCAGTCGCCGTTCTGCTCAGCATAATTCCGGGGTTGGGACATATTTATAAGGGGCACCGGTTGGCGGGGTTTTTGTGGATGGCAGGCGCGGTCCCTGCCGGGATCTTCGTGCTTCTGGCGGCAATTGCCTCTGCGGGGTTTGGCCTCGGTCTCTTTTTCTTCTACCTCATCGCGGTGATGCTTCATGCATACGCCGTGGACGACCGCGTCGTCCCGCCAAAAGAAGACGAGGGCGAAGAGTATTAAGAGCTCAAATCCGAAACTCTAACATCGCAACGACTAATCGAGGCGGCTGTCGGGCGATCATTGCCCGATAATCCAAGTCAAGGTTCCCGCGGTCGGATTCACGCGTGACGCCGGAAACTGCAGATCGCCTCGGATCACCCGCTCAATTAGCTCTGCGTTTTTGCCTACATTTACCAAGAAACAAACGTGTCGCGCATGATTGATGAGCGGAAAAGTGAACGTCAATCGCCACGAATTCAGTTTCGGCACAAAATTCGCGATTATCTTTCGCGTCTCTTCTTCAAGACCAGCCGTGTTCGGAAATAAAGAGGCGGTATGCCCATCATCCCCCAAGCCGAGCAGAATCAGGTCGTGTCGATAGATGGTTTCACCGCGCTGCGTCGCCAAAACATCGAGATGATCTTCATATTCTCGCGCTGCGATTTGCGGATCGATTTCACCGCACAGGCGAGCAACCGATTTTTCAGGAACAGCGGCAGGCACAAAAAGAGTCTCCTTGGCCATCCCGAAGTTGCTCTGCGGATCATCCGGTGGGACGCAACGTTCGTCGCTGAAAGTGATTCGAATCAACTCCCACGGCAAATCCCGCGCGATCGCAGCGAGCCGCCCGTAAACTGGCCGTGGCGTATTCCCACCTGAGAGGGCAATCCGAAATTCGTTGCGTTCTCCAAGCGCTTTATGCGCTTGATCAACGATAAAATCCGCCGCATCAGCGGCAAAATTCTTCGTTCGAATTACGTGGCGGCCCATAAGAACAAAGTGGAAGCGGCCTTAGTGCCGCGATAACGTGTGTTCGACTCGGAATCGCGGCGCTGAGCCCCCTCCCACATCTTCAAATCGCGCAATGCGACTGGCCTCGCTTTTCGAGATAACGCTGATGATATTCTTCCGCTCGCCAAAATGTTGGCGCAGGTTCAATCTGGGTTACCACCGGCTGCCGGAAACGCCCGCTCTTGTTGATTGTTTCCCTCGATGTTTCGGCTGCCGACTTTTGCTCGGGCGAATGATAAAAAATCACTGATCGATATTGTCTCCCAACATCGGGGCCCTGCCGATTCAATGTCGTTGGATTGTGGTTCGACCAAAATACATCCAGCAGATCGTCGTAGGCGATTTGCGACGGATCGAATTCTACCTCAACTACCTCAGCGTGGCCGGTCTCGTCCGTACAAACATCTTCATAGGTCGGATTCTCTTTTGTCCCCCCGGCGTATCCAACCGCCGTCGAGAGTACGCCGTTCAAATTGTGGAAAATTTCTTCCACGCCCCAAAAACATCCCGCGCCAAAAGTAGCTTTCTCGGTTTTCATCCTGGACGATGGAACGGTTGCGTCTCGCGCGCAACCGCCGCTCAGCTCGTGTTTCGCGGCTTGACAGTTACTGTACAAATCATTGGCATAGTCTCGAAGTTCCGTTTCCAACCGCAGTGACACGCCACGGAGCCTTAACTAATGCGACGCCTTAACTGAATTGAACACCTCTACCACTACACTGGACGAGACTCGCGCTCTTCTGCCTGTACGGCTTCTAAACGGATGCGGTGCATTGCTAGAGCGGTCCCGAATTCCACGCCTCCCACTCCTTGCAGTCGATTTGATCGACACAGCGAAGCGCCGCTGTGATCTCGAGAACTTTGGAGAAGGCGATTTTTTCGAAGCTCTCTCTCGCCTGCTCGAGTCGTGTCACCACGAGGCTCGACTGAACCTGATCGGAAAAATTGCTCTTCGGAGCGATCTGTTGCGCACCTTGTGTTCACGTTTGTTCATGGAACGGGATCGACAGCTGTATCCGGCAATTGCGCGGCAAGAAATCCGCAAACCGCTATTTATCGTCGGTCTGCCGCGCAGCGGTACCACCCTCCTGCACACCCTGCTCGCCGCCGATCCGGAACACCGGGCTCCGCTCACCTGGGAAGTAATGACGCCATCCCCGCCGACCTGCGACGATGTGAAACGACGGATTCAGCGCGCAACGCAAAGCTGCAACTGTCTCAATTGGCTGGCACCCACATTTCGCCACGTGCATGCCGTCGGCGCTGAGCTCCCGCAAGAGTGTGTCGGCCTCATGACTCCCACCTTTCTGAGTGATCAGTTTGATACGATGTATTATGTGCCGTCGTATCGGGCCTGGTTTTTGCGCCAGGATTTACTACCGGCGTACGAATATCACCGGCGTTTCCTTCAACATCTGCAGTTCCGACGGAGCGCGCGTCGTTGGGTGCTGAAAGCGCCTGCACACATGTTTGCCTTGCCTACTCTGCTTTCCGTCTATCCCGATGCGCTCTTCGTTCAGACCCACCGGGCACCGCTCGAAGCGATGGCCTCGGTATCGAGTTTAATAACGATCCTCCGCCGTGTATTTAGCGACGCGGTCGATCCGGCCGTAGTTTGCAGGGAGGCGATCCAGTACTGGTCTGAAACGCTGGATAGATTTTTGCAACAGCGAGATCGACTGACAGCCGACCGCATTTGCGATCTGCACCATAGTGAGATCCGTCGAGATCCGCTCGCCGCCATTCGGTGCATCTACGAGTATTTTGGCTGGTTATTGTCGAGAGAAGCCGAGCAGCGAATGCGTGCCGTCCTCGGAAACCAAACGCGGCAGCAACACGGTTTTCACCGATACAATCTCTCGCAATTTGGCTTGCGCGAAGCTGAAGGCGCCGTGCCCTTTGCGGCCTATTGCAACCGATTCGGTTTATCCTCGAGTGCTCTCGGGGTTCGTAAAACGAACGACTGCGCGGAAGAGCTCCTTTGTAAATAGCGTCGGAGGTTGCTGCTTCATCGAGTTGCTGGATTTGACGGGATGAACAAAATTTTCCACATGAGTTTTGAAGTTCGCCGGACTATCAGTGCCGGGCATCCCAGCCTGCCCGGGCATTTCCCCGGGACGCCTATTGTTCCGGGCGTAGTGATTCTCGATGAAGTGTTCGCAGCGGTGAACGAGTGGCGCGAAGACGCTCGCATTACTGTCATAGAGGCAGTCAAGTTTCTTGTGCCTCTGAAGCCTGAGCAGCCGTTCACTATCTGTCTTTCCTCTGGCAAAAAAGCTAAGGACGAAGTCGATTTTCGCTGTCGTGTCGAAGACCGGGTGATAGTTGAAGGTCGACTTCAGATTTCTTGCAGGACAAACTGACCTGGTGAACGCGGCAACATCTGACGCGCCTGCATTTGAGGTTCCGCCGCACGACGCGCGCCTGACGGACTGGCTCAAAGATTACCCGCCGCAGGTATTCAATGAACGCTTGTATCAAAGCATGGAACTGATGGAACGCTATAGCATCGAGCTAGCCATCGATCTGTTGCGCCGGTTGGATGTGATCGATCAACTCGGGGGATGGCGATCGGCCGATGACCTTTGTCATATCCTTTCTTTTCAGCCGCGCTTCAGTTCCAGCTTGGGTTGGCTTTTGAAACGCTTGGTCGAGACCGGTTGCGTAATGGCGCGACGCGATGGCGACACGAGCTTTTATCATCTGCGGCATGCGCCATGGCAACCCCAGCTTGAGCGCTTGCGTGCAGTGGGGCTCAACATTGACCCTGCCAATGCAGCCACGTTGGATTTGTTAGATCACGCAGCAGGCCTCTATCCGATAGTCGCCCGCGGCGACCAGACCGGCGACCAGAATCTGTTCGGGCCGCAAGGAGTATCGCTCTGGATAAATTATTTTAATAACAACAATTTAACGTACGCAGTAAACAACTGGATCGGTGCAATACTCGCCGCTGATCGCATCTCCACTCGATCCAGACTGCGAATTTTAGAAGTCGGCGCCGGCGCTGGCAGTGCTAGTGAAACCTTCCTCCGCTCCTTCGCTGACCATGGGATTCTCCCGCGGATAGAACGCTACCTCATTACAGAACCGAACGCATTTTTCCGGCGCCGCGCTCAACGTGAGCTCGCAGAGCAGTACCCCAACTTGGTGTTGGAGTGGGGCGCGCTCGACCTCAATTCGCCGTGGGATATTCAAGGCGTCGCCCCCGGCGAGTTTGATCTCATATACGCCGTTAACGTCTTCCACGTCTCCAAAGATCTCTTGTTTAGCTTGAAGCAGGCGCGCGCTGCTCTCACAAACGATGGCTGGCTTATAATCGGCGAATGCCTGTGCCCCTATGTCAATCAGCCGATCTACCCCGAGTTGATGTTTCAGATTCTGGAAAGTTTTACCGATGTCCAGACCGATCCCGAAATTCGCCCGAATCCGGGTTTTCTCACTGCGGATCACTGGCGCCGCGCATTCACGCGCGCAGGCTTTGAGCGCGTCGGTGTAGCGCCGGATATCGATGGCATTCGCGAGATATATCCGCATTTTTTCGCCGGCGCCATTTGCGGCCAAAATGCTGTCAACACAAATGACCTCGAAAGCTTGCGGGGCTAAAGCCCTACACGCGCGTCGTTGGACAGACTTGCCGGAACGCGGCACGCCTGCCTCGCTGCGAATGATCGGCTGGATCGCCGTGCACATCGGACGTTCGGCAACAAGGTTGCTGCTGTATCCGATCACATTGTATTTCGTAATCAGCGCACACGCCGCCCGGAAAGTATCGTACGAATACTTAAATCGCGTGCGCAGCCGATCACCGCATTGGTGGGATGTCTTCCGCCATTTTCATTGTTTTGCTGCGACGATTTTAGATCGTCTTTATCTGTTGAGGGCCAAGTTCGAGCACTTTGACGTGACGCTTCACCAGAGGGAAATCCCGCATTCGCAAATTGAAAAAGGAAAAGGCTGCATTCTTTTGGGCTCGCATTTGGGCAGCTTCGAGGTGTTGCGTGCTCTCGGCGTAACGCAGCAGGATTTTCCGCTCAAGGTGTTGATGGACATCGAGCACAACCAAAACATCACGCGCTTTCTCGATGCGCTTAATCCAAAGATCGCCGGTACGGTGATCGTGCCGGACCGGCTGGATACCTTGCTGAAGGTCAAAGAGAGCCTGGATGCGGGTTTCCTCGTTGGCATGCTAGGTGACCGCGTCTCGAGCGGCGACAAGACAACGCAATGTCAATTCTTAGACGCGCCGGCTACATTTCCGGCCGGTCCTGTCCTGCTTGCCGCCACCATGCGCTGCCCTGTGATCTTGTTTTTTGGTCTCTACCGCGGAGGGAGGCGCTACGAAATCCACTTCGAACATTTCGCCGACGAGATAATTTTGAATCGCGATCGCCGGGCAGAGGACGTTCAACATTGGGTGCAACGCTATGCGGGACGACTGGAGCATTACGCGCGCCTTGCGCCTTACAATTGGTTTAATTTTTATCCGTTTTGGGATTAATTCCGAACGCTCCTCGCGTGAAAGTTCTAAAAACGGTTAACGATACCCCGATTGGCAAAGCGCAAATCCGCGGGCTCATCCCACACTCCGGTCGGATGTGCCTGTTGGATCGTGTAACCCAGTGGAACGATCGAACGATCATCTGCGTCAGCAACACGCATCGCGATTCGAGCAATCCATTGCGTCGTGATGGACGTCTATCGGCAGTGCATGCGCTCGAATACGCTGCGCAAGCGGTTGCCGTGCATGGCGGGTTGCGAGCGCGCTCGGCAGGCACGACGGCGCCACCCGGCTACCTGGCCGCGCTACACGATGCACATTTGCACGTGATACGCCTGGATGACGTTGCCTCGCCGCTTCAAGTTTACGCTGGCCGTTTGTTCGGAGATTCTGCCAATACAGTTTACGAATGCCACATCTTAGCAGACGGCGCTCGCTTGGCCGAGGGACGCGTTACCATTGTGCTGCGACCGTAATGGCAGGTCGGCGCGTTGCGCCGACCGGACGCCGCCGCGCGGCGTCCCTACCACTTCACATCACGATCCCGCCGTCCACGCAGAGCGTTTGCCCGGTGATATAACCGGCTTCGGCAGAAGCCAGGAATGCTACGGCGTTAGCGATATCTTCCGGCGTCCCGGTTTTCCCAAGCGGAATCTTCGCATGCAACGTCTCTTTGACTTTATCCGACAGTCCGGCAGTCATGTCGGTCGTGATAAATCCCGGCGCAACGGCATTCACAGTGATGTTGCGGCCGGCAAGCTCGCGCGCGAGCGATTTGGTGAAACCGATCAAGCCGGCTTTGCTGGCAGCATAATTTGTTTGCCCGGCGTTGCCCATTATGCCGCTCACCGAACTGATGTTGATAATGCGTCCGCTGCGCCGCTTGACCATTGCTCGCAAGACTGCCTGCGTAAAACTGAACGCGCCGCGCAAATTTGTATTAATCACGCTATCCCAATCCTCCAGGGACATCCGCATTGCCAGCCCGTCGCGCGTCATCCCGGCGTTGTTGATCAAGATGTCGATCTTCCCAAAGTCTTGCAGAATCTGCGCGCCGATTTTTTGCACGGCGGCATGATCGCCGACATCAACAGCATAATACTTCGCCGCATCCGCACGCATTGCATTAATTTCGTCGGCAGTCTTCTTCGCATTCGCTTCCGTCCGGCTTACGCACGCGACGCGCGCTCCCTCGTTAGCCAGCCGTCCCGCAATCGCATGACCGATCCCCCGCCCCGCTCCTGTCACTACCGCAACCTGATTCTCAAATCTCATCGGAGGTTTCATGCGGCAAAGATTGCCAGAAAAGCGACTTCGATAGCGAGCGCTTCCTGGATATTACGATTCAAATGATCTCGTAATTCTTCGACACAGCGGATCCGCCGCAAAATTTCGATTGTAGTGAAGCGAGTTGCCAGCGCGGTGGTTTCTCTTTTTGCGCCGGGCAAATTGAAACGCTCAATCCCATTGCTCGATCGAAGAACGTCGGACCACCACGCGAATAATGTCTCGATCAGTTCGGCGCGTCGTTGCAGGTAAGAACTTTCTGTAAGCGCCTTGTAGTATTCTTCCCGATCCTGCAGCCAGACTCCATCGGTCGAATCTTTGTAGCGCGCGTGCTCCTGCTTCAATGCCTGATCCGTTTCGCCTTTAATTTGCTCCCGAATTGCGCGGAGCAGACGCTGAAATTCCTGGGCCAGTCGATAGGCATATTGAATGCTCCAGCTCTGTTCACGAGCGGCCTGTTGCAGTAATTTCACCAGTCTTTCTTCTTCCAATTTGTTTTGGTCCTGATTGCTCTCCGCCAGAGGAATTGCGATGCACCGTGACAGAATTGTCTCTGGCAGAGCTTCCGGTAACGCGCTGAGCAAAAGCAACAAGGAATCTTTCGGTGGTTCTTCCAGTGTCTTGAGAAACGCGTTCGCAGCTTGCGGTTGAAGTCGATCGGCATCGGAGATAATCGCCACTTTGCGCCGGCCACCTGATGCCCGCATTTGCAGCGCGTGCTCAAGATCGCGAATCTGCTCAATCACGATGCGGCGCGATTTCGATTCGGGCTGGGCAACGAAAATTTCCCGGGCCTTCGCGGAGAAAACATCGTTGGCCCTTGTTCCGTTCACGAGGCTGGCCAGCTCGGCTGCAAGCAGCTGTTTCCCGCTGCCAGGCGATCCCGAAATCAAATAAGCATGCGCAAGCCGATGTTGTTCATGGGCGCGGCGCAAGTATCCGAGGGCTGCTGTGCGAGAAAAAGACATTTCAGATGTTCGATGTTTTATCCAACGCCGGAAAACGTTCGCACAGCGTCTTCCAAATCTCGTTGTCGATCTTGTCTGGCGCCTGCGCGCCGTCGATCAAAACGATCCGGTCCGGTTCGCGCTCAGCCAATTCCCGGTACGCTTCACGAACGCGCTCGTAAAATTCGACAGGTTGTTGTTCCATCCGGTCCGCTCTACGCGGTTTTTGCATTCGCGACTGCGCGGTCGCTGCATCGACATCGAGCACGAAGGTGATATCGGGAATGGAATCGCCCACCGCAAAAGCGTTCAGTTGCTCGACAATTTGTCGATCTAATTTGCGCGCCGCGCCCTGGTAAACAGTCGTCGAATCAAAAAAACGATCCGCGATTACGCAAAGACCGCGTTCGAGCGCCGGTTTAATCGTTTCGCGCACAAGCTGACTGCGGCTTGCCTCAAACAATAGCAACTCAGCTTCCGGCGTCATGGCGGCGTTGTGCGGGGCGAACTGGAGAAGCTCGCGGACCGTTTCGCCAATAGCCGTGCCGCCCGGCTCGCGTGTTACCAGAAATGGAATTCCCATCTGCTGAAGACGCGCTGCCAGCCGCTGCACCTGAGTAGATTTTCCGCATCCTTCGGATCCTTCGAATGTGATGAATGGCAGCCGCGGCATTTAATCGATTGTGAAACAAGCGAGCGCGCTTGTCGAATAAGAGCGTAATTCAGGCATCTTGGCTGATACGCCAGGCGGGCTTCCAGCCTGTCGCTTTACACTGGCAGGATGCCCGCTCAACGCGACAGGCTCGAAGCCTGTGTTACGATTTCGTATGAAGAATTTTTGGCTGGTGAAACAGGAACCCTCCTCTTACTCGTGGACGGATTTTACTTCGGAGGGGCAGACACCTTGGACTGGCGTTCGCAATTACACCGCACGAAATAATCTGCGGAAAATGCGCAAGGGCGATCAAGTTCTTTTCTACCATAGCGGCGAGGAAAAAGCCGTAGTCGGCATCGCCCGGGTTACGCGGCCAGCTTATCCCGACCCAACGGCAAAAGAGGGCGACTGGAGCGCTGTCGATCTTGCGCCAATCAAACCCCTCGGCCGTTCAGTTTCCCTTCGCGAGATAAAGGACAATTCTCGCCTGAAGAACATTCCGCTTGTCCGCCAATCACGTTTATCGGTCATGCCCTTGAGCGCCGTTGACTTTCGGACAATTACCGGCATGAGCGCCCAATAGCCGCCGCGCGACGTGACTCGATCGCTATTCGCTCGAGGGCAATAGATTTGCGGCTTAGCCGCTAATTTAACATTGTTAACATTGAACCGAGCTCGCTCGAATTTGCCTTGTTCGAAGCTGCACTGAGGCCGAAAATTGCTCCTGGATGACTACAATTGCTGCAACGGAGTTTCTGCCGCTCGTCGCGACGGCGGGTGCCACGAACGACTTTATGGTTGTCTCTTTGCACGACATCGCTCCGTCTAATCAGCAAGTCGCAAACAAGATCATTTTAGAACTGACTCATCGCGGTGTGCGCACCTGTTCTCTTCTCGTTGTGCCCGATTATCATCGTCAGGGATTATTCACAAAAGATCGACAATTCGTGTCGTGGCTGCGGGATTTGGAATTGGATGGTTATGAAATTGTCATTCACGGCTACTGTCACCAGCGACCGCGCCGTGGGAAAGAAACGATGCGTGATAAGTTTTTCACCCGATTTTACGCGAGCGACGAAGGTGAATTTTACGATCTCGATTATGCGGAAGCATTTCGCCGGATTACGATGGCGCGAGATGAATTTCGAGCGCATGGTTTGAAGCCGCGAGGGTTTATCGCGCCGGCGTGGTTGCTCAACGCGGAAGCCGAGCGCGCTGCGCGCGACGCAGAATTGGATTACACCACCCGTCTGCGAACCGTGCGCGACCTCCGTTCGGGCGAAGATTTTCCCGCAAGATCGATTGTTTACAGCGTTCGAAGCGCCTGGCGGCGAGCAGTGAGCCGTGGTTGGAATGCGACGCTGTTCCGGCTCTTGAAAAGCAATCCGCTTCTTCGCATCAGCATTCATCCACCCGACTATTCTCATCCGGAAATTTGGCGGCAGATTCTCGATCTCATCGAAGCGACGAGCGAACGGAGGGCCGCCACGACCTACCAGGACTGGGTCGCCAAACAAAGACTGAGGGCGCGGAGTCTGAAATGAGCAAGTGTGACCTGCATATTCATTCGCGCTACAGCGCGCGCTCCGAGGAATGGCTGTTCCGGCGTTTGGATTTTCCCGACAGCTACACTGATCCGAGGGAACTGTATGGTGAGTTGCTGAAGCTGGGGATGGATTACGTCACGATCACAGATCACGATACGATCGAGGGCTGTCTGCGAATCAGTAATCTGCCGCACACTTTTGTCAGTGAACAGGTTACCACCTATTTTCCGCAAGACCAATGCAAAATTCACGTCTTGGTCTGGGGCATCTCAGAAGCGCAGCACCGCGATATCGAACGTGCCCGGGACAACATCTTTGAGCTGCAGCGCTACCTCCACACGTTTCAAATCGCGCATGCAGTTGCCCATCCCTTCTACAGCATTAACGGCAAGCTGGAAGCATCGCATCTTGAGCGACTCATCCTTCTCTTCAAGCACTTTGAAGGAATTAATGGCTTGCGAGACGCGCTCTTGAGTGAGCTTGCACAGAGACTGTTTGGTTCGCTTACGTCAGAGAAGATCGACAAGTTAGCCGAAAAGCATAATTTAGCCCCCACCCATGCGGAGCCGTGGAAAAAGATTTTGATCGGCGGCTCCGATGATCACGGCGGCATGTTTATTGCCTCAGCGTTTACCGAAACGCCTCCGGCTGATTCCGCGCAACAGTTTCTCGAGCGCGTTCGCGCCGGCAATTGCAGCGCACACGGCCAAGGCGGAACTCCTCTCGCCCTCTCCCACGGCTTTTACAACACGGTGGCTTGCTTCATTCAGGATCACTTCCACGAAAAACTCGGCCCAAGCGGCGCCCTGCTCGAACAAATGTTTTCGCGTTTTATGGAAGGTCGGGATCCGACGGAATTCACGCTGGCTGAAAAAGCGAGTTTGGCCGGGCAAGCTGTGATGTCTGGAAAAATCTTCGAACTCTTGAAGCCGGCGAACGTGTCGCTCTGGAAAGAGCTTTCCGGTTATTTCGCGCGGCCGGAAGTAAAGGCGAAACTTGCCGAGCGATTGGATTCGGTGAGCGAACCGGAGCGCCGCACGTTTCTCATGGCGAACATGGTTGCCGAGCAGCTCACGTTTCGGTTTTTTCGTAAATTCGTTCAGCAGATCAGCAGCGGGAACATGGTCGAAAGCATGCAGGCGCTGAGCGCGATCGCACCGATTCTCGTGATCCTGGCGCCGTACATCTACGGGTTTCACAGCCAGGCGCCCTCGCGAAAATGGTTACGTCAAATTTTCAAGGAACTGACTGGCCAAATTCCAGTCGCGCTGCAAAATCGCAAACGCGCGTGGTTCACCGACACGCTGGACGATGTCAATGGTGTCGCGACGACAATCCGCAAAATGACCGCCGCCAGCACCGCAGCCGGAAAGGAATTAACCGTAGTGGTTTCGCGCAACGAGCTGCAAACAGACGATGTCCCGATCAAGAATTTCAAGCCGATCGGTGAATTCGAGTTGCCCGAGTACGAACTGCAAAAACTCAGTTTCCCGCCAGTTCTTCAAATTCTCGATTACATCCAGCGCGAAAAATTCACCGAGATTATCATCAGCACGCCGGGACCGATCGGCTTGACCGGGTTACTTGCAGCCAAGCTGCTCAACCTGCAAACGAGCGGCATTTATCACACCGATTTTCCGCAATACATCCGCATTCTCACTGAGGACAGCTTCCTCGAAAGCGTGGCGTGGCGTTACATGCACTGGTTTTACGGCCAGCTCGACACCGTCTTCGTCAACTCGGAAGAATATCGTCAAAGTTGGATCAAGCGCGGCTTCGATCCGACGAAACTGAAAATCTTCCCGCGCGGCCTCGACACCGAACTTTTTCACCCGGCGCGACGCGATCCCGCGTTTTTCGAAAAATTTGGCGCGCAAAATGGCGAGGTTCGCCTTCTTTATGTTGGCCGGGTTTCGCGTGAGAAAGATCTCGATCTCCTGGCCACTGCATATCGCCGCCTGCGCGACGAGGGATTGCCGATCCAGCTTTTCGTCGTTGGGCACGGCCCGTATTCGGAAGAATTTTCGAGATCGTTGCCCGAAGCCTTTTTCACCGGCTATCTCACGGGCAAAGACTTGGCCGCCGCCTACGCGTCGGCCGACATTTTTGTTTTCCCCAGCACGACTGATACGTTTGGCAATGTCATCATCGAAGCGCAGGCCTCCGGCGTGCCGGTCGTTGTTTCCGATTCGGGCGGACCAAAGGAATTGGTGACAGAGAACGAGACCGGCCTCATCACCAAATCACACGATGTCGATGATTTCGTGCGCGCCATCCGCACGCTGGTTGTCGATCGTTCATTGCGTGAACGCATGGGCAGTCGCGCCCGCAAAAGTGTGATCGACCGCACCTGGCCGGCCGCCTTTCGAAAGTTCTGGTCAATAACGAACGTCTAGACAACTACGATCAACCATCGACCAGTCCAAGACTGGCGAGGATACAGGAGCAGGTTACAAATCGCGTGATTCCAGTTGAACGCCGGCACATCTCTCCCACCTTAGCGGATGATTATGTCTACTTTCCGCTCTCGGTTCTTCGGCCACTTCGTTTTGGCTGTTTTTCTTTTTGGTTGTTCAGTCGTCTTTGCAGTTAGTCCAACTCCCACGCCTGCAGGCACTCGATCGCCAGCGCCTCCTGGAGCCATTGACGAAAAACTGTTCCAAGGAATGCAATGGCGGCAAATCGGTCCGTTCCGCGGTGGCCGCGCGTTGGCGATCGAAGGCGTGCCCGGCGAACCGGACACGTATTATTTCGGTGCGGTCGCGGGCGGCGTTTGGAAAACAATCGATGGTGGCGCGAACTGGACGCCGTTATTCGATAAGGAACCTATTTCCTCTATTGGCGCGATCGCAGTTGCGCCGTCCGATCACAACGTAATCTACGCCGGCACTGGAGAAGCGGCGATCCGCGGCAATACGACGTACGGCACCGGAGTCTTCAAGTCCATCGATGGCGGGAAAACATGGACGAATGTCGGCTTGAAAGACAGCCGCCAAATTGGCGCGCTCATTGTCGATCCAAGAAATGAAAATGTGGTGTTGGTAGCGGCGCTCGGTCACGCGTTTGGACCAAACCAAGAACGCGGAATCTTTCGCACGGCCGACGGTGGCAAAACGTGGACGAAAGTTTTATCGAAAGACGAAAATACAGGCGGGATCGATGTTGTGTTCGATCCGCATAATCCAAACATCGTTTTCGCATCGCTTTGGCAGGCGCGCCGGCAGCCATGGTTTTTCTCCAGCGGTGGCCCTGGCAGCGGACTCTATCGATCGGAAGACAATGGCGTTACGTGGAAACGTCTCGAGGGAAATGGTCTTCCTGAAGGCATTCTCGGCAAGATCGGCATCGCCGTTTCCGGGGCCGATTCCAATCGCGTTTATGCGATCATCGAGGCGAAAGAGGGTGGACTCTATCGTTCCGATGATGCCGGCCAGCATTGGACCCGCGTGAACGACGACGGCCGATTTCGTCAGCGTGCTTGGTATTTCAGCAAAGTTTACGCTGATCCGAAATCGCCAGACACCGCCTATATCGTGAACACCGGTCTCTTCCGTTCAGTCGATGGCGGCAAGACTTTCAATCTCTTGCCGGCACGGCACGGAGACCATCACGGGCTCTGGATTGATCCGCAAAATCCGAATCGAATCGGCAATGCGAATGACGGCGGCGTAAGCATTTCGACCGATGGGGGCAAAACATGGACCACACAAAATAACCAGCCGACCGCGCAGTTTTATCACGTTGCAGTGGACAATGCGTTCCCTTACCACATTTACGGCGCGCAACAGGACAACTCGAACGTTGGCATTGCGAGCCGAACTGATTGGGGTGCGATTGGATCGGCGGATTGGTTCGTGGCAGGCGGCGGTGAGTGCGGCTTCGTCGTGCCCGATCCGCGCGACTGGCACATCATTTATTCAAACAACGAAGGTTACATTACTCGCTACGATAAAAGTAAGAAGGAAGTGCAGGACGTGAGCGTCTGGCCGCTTGATAACTCGGGACATGGCGCTGCCGACCTGGTCCATCGTTTTCAATGGGTCACGCCGCTCATGCTTTCACCGCATAGTCCGGATGTGCTCTACACGGCCGGCGAAGCCGTTTTCAAATCGGCCGATCACGGACAAAGCTGGACCCAAATCAGCGGCGATCTCACGCGCAACGATAAATCGAAGCAACAGCCAAGCGGCGGTCCGCTGACCAATGACATTACTTCAGTCGAATATTACGACACGGTGTTTGCGCTCGCGGAATCTCCGGTAAAAAAGGGAACGCTCTGGGCCGGAACGGACGATGGATTGCTCCACGTCACAACTGACGACGGCCAGCATTGGTCGAAGGTCACGCCGAAAATGCCGGAGTGGAGCACTGTCGATCTTATTGATCCGTCTCCGCACGACGGCAACACCGCGTACGTCGCGGTAGATCGACATAAACTGGACGATTTCAAAGCATACATTTTCAAGACGACCGATTTAGGGAAAACATGGAGCGCAATTGTCAATGGAATTCCCGACGGCGCGTATGTCCACGCCGTGCGCGAAGATCCCAAGCACAAGGGTTTACTCTACGCTGGAACGGAACTCGGCGTCTTCGTTTCGTTCGATGACGGCGCGCATTGGCAACCGTTGCAGTTGAATCTGCCCGTCTCGCCAATTCACGATCTTGTCGTCAAAGATGACGATCTGGTGGTGGCGACGCACGGACGCTCATTCTGGGTGCTCGATGACCTGACGCCGCTCCGTCAGGCGAGCGCCCAGTCCGCGCAGGCGGACGTGATTCTCTATCAACCGCAGATCGCATTGCGTCTGCATTACCCGGAGGAATTCGATAAACGCCAGCCAGTCGGTGACAACCCTCCGCCGGGCGCAATCATCGATTATTATTTTAAGACCGCACCAAAAGAGGAGGTCTCGCTCGATATCCTTGATGCTTCGGGCAAAGTGGTCAGGCACCTTTCCAGCAAAGAAAAAAAGGAAGGCGAGCAGCCACCCGAATGGCCGGACCGCATCGAGCGGGTGAAGACGATTCCAGCCAACGAAGGAATGAACCGGTTTGCATGGGACCTGCGCTACGATGATCCAATTCAAATCCCAGGCGCGTTTTATTCCGGGACAGGTCCCAAGGGCCCGCTGGCATTGCCGGGCGATTATCAAGTGAAACTGACTGTTGGCGGGAAGTCGCAGACTGCCCCGCTGCATTTGGTGATCGATCCGCGAACGAAAGGACAGGAATCGGCGCTGCAAAAACAGTCCGCTTTAGCGACCCAGGTGAACAATCGGATTTCACAGCTGCATCAGGCCGTCAACGAAATCCGCAATCTCAGATCTCAGATTCAAAGCCTGCACAAACGCTTTGGCGACGATCAACGTCTGAAACTGGCACTGGATACCGCCGACGCGCTCGATCACAAAATGTCAGAAGTCGAGCAGAAACTCATTCAGGTAAACATGAAAGGCTCGGAAGCGAACCTCGCTTTCCCGAACATGCTGAACGAACGGTTTGACACTTTCAGCCACGTAATCGAGGCAGGCGATACCGACCCGACCAAACCGCAGTTGAATGTTTTCCAGCTGTTGAGCAGCCAGTTGGAAGAACAGTTGAAAAAATGGGCGCAGCTCAAGAATGAGGACATCCCGAAAGTGAGCGAATTGATTAAACAAGCCAATTTGCCCGCGCTCCTGATCAGCGAGCCAAGGAAGAGTGAATAGTGATCCGTGACTCGTAAATAGTAGTAATACCGCAAACTATTCATGGCGCCTATACGGCCAGCCCGCAAAGTTAATTCATGGCGAGGATAGATAAGGCGGTCCTGCTCGCGGCCGGGCGCGGCACTCGAATGCGCGAGCTGACTGCCGAT
>WNFQ01003820.1_pt1 | contig 32462 bp, 29 predicted proteins | sample 5400171 | NCBI WGS metagenome assembly WNFQ01 (sample SAMN13153356, study PRJNA577476) | soil metagenome | isolation source: 20 cm soil under Madrone tree | place: USA:California | collected 2016-06-14
CGCCCGAGCATCATCTTGCGTGATGCGATTCACAGAGCCAACAAAATCATCTACCACACTTCCAAGACCCAGCCGCAATGTGAGGGCATGGGCACTACCGTGGTGTCGTGTTTGTTTCACGACAATAAGATGTCGATCGCGCATGTCGGTGATTCGAGGCTTTACCGCTTGCGCGACAATCGATTCGAGCAGATGACTCTGGACCATTCCCTGCTGCAGGAGCTGGTGGACCGAGGGTTCTACTCGCAGCAGGAGGCGCAGCGCGCCACCAACAAGAACTACGTCACCCGCGCCCTGGGAGTCGAGCAAAACGTCGACGTGGAGATCCACGAGCAGCCGGTGCAGAAGTCCGATTACTACGTGCTCTGTTCCGACGGCCTCTCGGACATGATCGAGGATGAGGATATCCATTTAACAATCAGCACCTTTAGTGCTAATCTTGATACCGTTGCTAAGCAATTGATACAGCTCTCTAACGATAACGGCGGGCGGGACAATGTGTCGGTCATCATGGCTCACGTAGCGGAGCCGTTCCCCGCGCACCGGCGTATATTTGACAAAATCCTGGGTTGGTTCGGTTAGGGATATGGAGTCTGAATGGCACGTCTGATGCTCAGCTTGGATGGTTCGATCCTGGCGGAATACAACATGAATAAAGAGCGCTACACGATCGGGCGCCTTCCGGACAACGATATTCGTATCGACAATCCAGCGGTGAGCGGCCATCACTCGCTCATCATCAACATTCTGAACGATTCCTTCTTGGAGGACTTGAACAGCACCAATGGCACGTACGTCAACGGCAAGTTGATCAAGAAACACGCCATGCAGAACGGCGACGTGATCACCGTCGGCCATCACCAGCTGCGTTTCGTCGACAGCCAGGACGGCGACGCCGAGCAGGACGAATTCGAAAAGACCATGGTCATCACCCCGAGCACCCAGGGTGAGGACCGCATTCGGCGGGTCGGCGTTGCGGTGGATCATGCCGCCAAGGCCGTGGCGGCGAACAAGCGCCCCGGGGTGCCGGACAATGCGACGGCCCTGCCGAAGGCCAAGCTACAGGTGCTGAGCGGCGCCTTCGCCGGCCGTGAATTGGAGCTCACCAAGGCACTCACCACCCTCGGCCGACCGGGCGTGCAGGTCGCGGCCATCACCCGCCGCGCCGAGGGCTATTTCATCGTGCACGTCGACAGCGGCAAGGAAAACGATTTCCCGCAGGTCAACGGCGTACCCATCGGGCCCCAGGCCCGCCGCCTGAACGACAACGATGTGGTGCAGCTCGCGGGCGTGAAGATGGGGTTCTTCGAAAGCTAGTGTCCTGAATCATAGGTCACCGCCACGCGCTGGCTGATTCCACACAGCAGCTCATAGGGGATGGTGTCCGCCCACACCGCGATTTCCTCCACCGGCAGCCCCTCTCCCCACAGCACGACGGAGTCACCGAGTGCCGGCGGCCGACGCAGGTGCGTGACGTCGATGCCGATCATGTCCATCGACACCCTGCCCGCCAGGCCCGCGCGTTCACCGTTGACCATCACCGGAGCACCCGAGGCCAGACTCCGCGGATATCCGTCGCCGTAGCCCACTGCCGCCACCGCCAGGCGTTTGGGGCGGATTGCGGTCCAGTCGCCGCCATAACCCACCTTTTCCCCGGGCGAGAGTTCCTTGACGGCAATCACGTGCGAATGCAGGGTCATGACGGGCCTCAGACCATAGTCGGCGCCGATGGAGCCGGCGAAGGGCGATACGCCATAGAGCAGAAGGCCCGGCCGCACCCAATCGGCCTGCGCGTCCGGAAAACTCAGCATGGCGGCGGAATTTTCCAGGCTGCGTTCACCGGGCAGCGCCCCCGCCGTCGCAGCGAACAGGGCCAGTTGTTCGGCCGTGCTGGGCAACTCAGGCAGGTCGGCTGAGGCCAGATGGGTGAACAAGTTCACCGGCGACCGCACGCTTTCCAAGGCACTCAAGGCCGCGTGCGCAGCGCCAAACGCCGTCCCTTTGAAGCCGAGACGATTCATGCCGCTGTCGAGCTTGAGCCACACCTTGAAACGCACGCCCGCGGCGGCGGTCCGTAGCAGCTCGATCTGCTCGGAGGTGTGCACGACGAGCTCGAAATTGGCGGCGGCGGCCGCGTCGAGCTGGTCGCGATCGAAGACCCCCTCGAGAAGTACCGTGGGTGTATCGACGCCGGCCGATCGCAGCGCGAGCCCCTCGTCGACTCGCGCAACGGCAAATGCATCCGTGGATTCGAGGGCGCGCGCCACCGCGACGAGCCCGTGGCCGTAGGCATTGGCCTTGATGACGGCCATGACGCGCGACTTGGGCGCCCATTGCCGCACCACGTTCAGATTGTGGCGTAGCGCGCTGGTATCGATCGTCGCGCTGACCATCGGGGTCACGGGAATCTCGGGAGCATCACGGGTACTTCGGCAGCGTCACCGAAACACACCCTCGGCGTACGACTCCGGCGCGTAGTTCTCGAACTTGGTGTACTGGCCAAGAAAGGTAAGCTGCACATCACCCGTCGGGCCGTTGCGCTGCTTGGCGATGATGATGTCGGCGATGCCCTTGCGCGTGGTGTTCGGCTCGTAGAATTCTTCTCGGTAGATCAGCAGGATCAAATCTGCGTCCTGTTCCAGGGCACCACTATTATGGCTGACAATACCGTCAGCCAACCAACTCGCCGGACCGGGAACCGTCATGTCGAAAACTTCTTCCTCGCCTTCGAGACCGACGGCGACGACGCGGTCCCAGAAGAGATCAGAGTTTGACCAAATCTTTAGCGCGTCGTTGTCCAGCAAATCGACATACGAATTGAAGATCGCACGAGAGGGCGCGTGGCGAAATCTATTGCTCGAATAAGTAGTGCCGCGCAATGATCCTATTTGGCGCCAGGTCAACCCCTGCGCGTTCATCGAGGATCGCAGCTGCGCATACAATTCCTGAGGCAAAGTGTCCACATTCGGATTCGAACGCGTCACTTCAAGTTTCGCAGCCAACATTTTCGCCGGCGCTTCGCGAGGTCCAAACGCTCCGACTCTGGCGAGAAACAGAGCCTGCTGCTCGGACCCGCTGACCCCAACCGACCAAAGAGGTCTGCCGCTATGTTGCCGCACTTGTTGAATGCGTCCGACAATGCCCAAGCGTAACAGCAGTGCAGACACGTCTCGAACGAGTTGTTCGCTGCAGCTAGCGAAATAAACTCTCGGGGCGCCACGCTGGCCCGCCCGACGGACGTGGATACAACCATCCGTGGCCCACAAATGCTTGAGCAGCAATCCTATTTGCGCATCGCTCAGTTGGAATACCGCAGACGGCAAATGCTTTTGGTGTGAGCGCTGATTGTGTATGCCGAGGCCCTTCAACCAGGCGCCGACGCCGGCGGCATGCCAGCGATTGCCGTTGCCCGCAATGACGAGCTGATGCCAGTTGCCGCGCCCCGCGTGCCGTGTCACGGTGCCGCCAAGCGCCAAGGCGCATTCGGTGACCAATTGACTGTTGGCTTCGGAAGCCGTGGTATAGCGCAGGGGCCGGTTGGTGAGGTAGCTGCCGTCGCCCGCCAAGTGACCCAGTAGGGAGATCTCTGCATCCGACCAGGTAACAGGATTGGTGACCGAAGGAAATCGCCTGGCCACGGCGACTCGAGAACCCGGACCTAACTCTCCGACTACCTTCCATCCGTCTCCCGTAAAGACGCGATGACTCGCCGTCGCCCTCAACGTGCGGCCACTCGCCAGTGACACACGGAATACCTGGCGTACTCCCTTCGACCATACCAAGTCGCTCTGTGCCTTGATGATTTTCTGATCCGCACTCATAGCCCACACTTCGGGCGTCTGCCCAACGAGTTCGCGTATGGGCACTCGTCGGCCGTCGGCCAACATCACGGGCGTCTCCCCGGTGACACACTCGCGAAGATCCGACATGACGGGCTTCTTCTCGACCCGCTGCTCGACGCCTCGGTTAAGCTGCGACAGCGCAATAATGGGCACTTTCAATTCCTTGGCCAGCGCCTTGAGGGATCGCGAGATCTCGGATATCTCGGTCGCGCGGTTCTCCTTGGTACCGGCAACCTGCATGAGCTGCAAGTAATCCACTACGATCAGGTCGAGGCCGCGCTCGCGCTTCAAGCGGCGCGCACGCGCGCGGATCTCGGTGGGCGAAAGTCCCGGGGTTTCGTCGACGTAGATTTTGGCGTTGCTCAACTGCGTCATCGCCGAATCGATACGCGGCCAGTCCTCTTCCTGCAGTCGACCGGAGCGCAGATTGCTTTGGTTGATGCGGCCCAGAGATGAAATCATGCGCAAGGTCAGCGATTCGGCCGACATTTCCATGCTGAAAATTGCCGCTGACTTATTCGAACCGAGCGCGGCGTTCTCGGCGATATTCACGGCCAATGTGGTCTTGCCCATCGACGGGCGGCCCGCGACGATGATCAAATCGCCCGGCTGCAGGCCGGAGGTCATTTCATCGATCTGTTTGAATCCGGTCGAAATACCGGTCATCTTGCCGTCAGAGTGATACAACTCATCGATGCGGTTGACCACGTCCGGCAAAATACTCTTGATCTGCCTGAATCCGACCTTGCCGCGTGAGCCCGCCTCGGCGATCTCGAACACCGCGCGTTCCGCATCGTCGACGATTTCCCGCGCTTCGCGCCCCTCCGGCTCCAGTGCGCTGCCGACGATGAGATTGCCCGCGGTGATGAGCTGCCGCAGCACCGACCGCTCGCGCACGATGTCGGCATACGCCCGGATATTGGCGGCGGTGGGAGTGTCGCGCGCCAGCGATCCCAGGTAGGCAAGCCCCCCCACCTGATCCAGCAATCCCTGGCTCTCCAGGTGCCCGGACAGGGTGACGGCGTCGCAGGGCTGGCTGCGCTCGATCAATCCGGCGACGGCTTCGAATATCAACCGGTGATCATTGCGATAGAAGTCGTCGGCGACGACGCGGTCGGCGACCTGGTCCCAGGCCGCGGAATCCAGCATCAATCCGCCGAGCACGGATTGCTCGGCCTCGACGGAATGGGGCGGCAACCTCAGGCCGTCGCCCGAGGCTCCGCTCGGCCCAAAGGAACGATTGCTGACGCGACCGGCCATGCGCTGCCCCAGGGGGACGCGAGCCGGCCGCTACTCTTCGGCGACGATGGTGACCGCCAAGGTCACATCAACGTCCGTGTGCAAATGCAGCTGCACCAGATGATCGCCGGTGACGCGGATCGGCCCCGTCGGCATGCGCACTTCGCTGCGGCTGATCGGCTGGCCGGCCTTGACCGCCGCTTCGGCGATATCGGCAGTGCCGATGGAGCCGAACAGCTTGCCTTCCGCGCCCGCCTTGGCCTTGAGCTCGAGCTTGAAGTTTTCGAACTTGAGCGCACGCGCCTGAGCCGCCGCCAGGTCCTCGCCGGCCTTCGCCTCGAGCTCGTGGCGCTGCGCCTCGAACTTGGCGATATTGGCGGGCGTCGCCATGGTGGCGCGGCCCGTGGGCACCAGGAAATTCCGCGCGTAGCCCGACTTCACCTTGACGCGATCACCGATTTGGCCGAGGTTCGCAACCTTCTGCAACAATATGATATCCATGTGCTGTGGCCGGTTAGTGCTGGTCGGTGTAGGGCAGCAGAGCCAGGAAGCGCGCGCGCCGGATGGCGAGCTGCAGCTGGCGCTGATAGTGAGCACGCGTGCCCGTGATCCGGCTCGGAACGATCTTGCCGGTCTCGGTGATATAGCTCTTGAGCGTCGTCAGATCCTTGTAGTCGATCTGCTTGACGTCGTCGGCCGTGAATCGGCAGAACTTCTTGCGGCGGAAAAACCTTGCCATGTTGGTCTCCTGTTACCGTGCGCCCACGGGCATGTCATCGTCGTCCCCATCGTCGCCGAAGTCGTCGTGGCGGCGGGCGTTTTCATCCGGAGCGCGCGCCATCGGCGACGGCTCGGTGACGGCCTCGTCCATTTTCACCACCAGGTTGCGCAGCACCGCATCGCTGAAGCGGAACGAACCGGTGAGCTCGGCGAGCGTCTTCTGGTCGCATTCGATGTTGAGCAGGATGTAGTGCGCCTTGTGCACTTTGGCGATGGGGAATGTCAGCTGGCGCCGGCCCCAATCCTCGAAACGATGCACCGCACCGCCACCGGCACTGATCATGCCCTTGTAGCGTTCGACCATCGCAGGAACTTGCTCGCTCTGATCCGGGTGGACCAGAAGCACGATTTCATAATGCCGCATTGTAGGCTCCCTATGAGTTAAGCCTCCCGTTGCGAGCGGTGAGGCAAGGAGTGAGGCCGGTCACCCGGCGAAAAAGAGCGCGAAGGATACTCGCTCGGGGTAGCCGAGGTCAACCCGTCCGCTGCCGGCGTGCTTCGAACAGCGCGACCCCCGCAGCCACCGACACGTTGAGGGACTCCACCTGGCCGGCCATGGGGATGCGCACCAGGAAATCACAGCGTTCCCGGGTGAGCCGCCGCATGCCGGTACCTTCGGCCCCGAGCACCAGCGCGAGCGGCCGTTTCAGATCCGCGCCATATAGGGTCTGCACCGCCCCCCCGTCCGTTCCCACCACCCAGATCCCGCGTTCCTTGAGCAGGTCGAGGGTACGCGCCAGGTTGGTCACGCTCGCCACTGGAACGAATTCGGCAGCGCCCGCCGCGACCTTGCGCACCACCCCGTCCACCGCGGCGGCCCGATCCTTGGGTATCAGCACCGCATGGGCGCCTGCAGCATCGGCAGTACGCAGGCAGGCTCCGAGGTTATGCGGGTCGGTGACGCCGTCGAGGATGAGCAGCAGGGGATCCCCCGCCACTCGATTCAACCCGTCCAGGAGATCGTGCTCGTCCCAGGCCTTGAGCGGCCGCACCGCCGCCACCGCCCCCTGGTGGGCAACCTCCCCCACCAGCTTGGCCAGAGCCTCGCCGCCCACGGATTGCACGCGCACGCCCACGCGCTCGGCGCGCTCGCGCAAATCGCGGGTGCGCGCATCATCGCGCGGCTGCGCCACCCAGAGTTCCAGCACACGCTCGGGCGCGCGCTCGAGCACCGCGTTGATGGCATGGAGACCGTAGACGAAGTTGCGTTTCGAATCAGCCACGCCCGCCGCGCCCGGCCCGGCCACCGCGCCCGCCGCGTTTCGCGCCTCCGCCACGTCCGCCGCGCTGTGCCCCGGCTCCGCGCCGCGGCGCCCGCACCGTGCCGCTGCTGACCGCCGACCCCTCCGCGTCGAGCAATTCGAAATCGATCTGGCGCTGCGTGAGATCGACGCGGCTCAAGCGCACCCGCACCGCATCCCCCAACTGCCAGCGCCGGCCCGTGCGCTGACCCACCAACCCCATGCCGCCCTCTTCCAGCTCCCAGTAATCTCCCGGGATGGCGGAAATATGCACCAGGCCGTCGATGGGCATTTCCTTCAGCTGCACGAACAGACCGAATTCGAGCGCGCTGGTGATCGTGGCATCGAAGGTCTCGCCGACGCGCGGTTGCAGATACAGACATTTGAGATACCCCATCACATCGCGCGAGGCATCGTCGGCGCGCCGCTCGCGCTGCGAGCTCTCAGCGCCCAGCGTCTGCAATTCCGCCGTCGTGTAGCGATGCCCGGACGGCGAATTCGGCAGCACCGCGGCCTTGATCGCGCGGTGCACGAGCAGGTCGGGATAGCGGCGGATCGGCGAGGTGAAGTGCGCGTACTCTTCGAGCGCGAGGCCGAAGTGGCCGATGTTGGTCTGCTGGTACACGGCCTGTGCCAGCGAGCGAATCACCAGGCTCTCGAGCAGCAGACCGTCCGGGCGTGCGCTCAGCCGCTCGACCAATTGACGAAATTCGCGCGGAGTGGGTTTCTCCGAGAACACCGCGCCCACCTGCAGCGCGTTCAGCACCTTTTGCAGCTCCGTGACCCGCTTGTCCTCCGGCTGGCCGTGGACCCGATACAGGCTGCCGGCCTTGGCGAGGCGCAGCGCCACCGCCGCTTCCACGTTGGCGGCGATCATGCATTCCTCGATCAGGCGGTGCGCATCATTGCGCGTCACCGCGTAAAATCCCTGGATTTTGCCGTCGTTGCCGATGCGCGCCTTGACCTCGCCGCCGCGGAAGTCGAGTGCGCCGCGCGCGTCGCGCGCCTCTTTGAGCGCGCCATAGACCGCATACAGCGCCAGCAGCGACTTGCGGACGGCCGGCGCCAGATCATCGTCCGCGGCACTCTGCGGATGCTGCAGAAAGGCCCAGGCCCGGTCGTAGGTGAGCCGCGCATGCGAGTGAATCACCGCCTCGTAGAATCGGGTCCTGCCCAGCTTGCCGGTCTTGCTGACGTGCATGTCGCAGACGAATGCCAGCCGTTCGACGCGCGGCATCAGCGAACATAGGTGATTGGACAGATGCTCCGGCAGCATCGGGATGACTCGATCCGGAAAATACACCGACGTGGCGCGCGACCGCGCCTCGGTGTCCAGCTCGCTGCCGTGGCGCACGTAGTTGCTGACGTCGGCGATGGCGACGATGAGGCGCCAGCCGCCGCCGCGCAGGCTTTCCGCATACACGGCATCGTCGAAGTCCTTGGCATCCTCGCCGTCGATGGTCACCAGCGGCACATCGCGCAGATCCTCGCGGCCCTCGCGGTCCGCCGCCGACACGTCGGGGGGAAAGCGGTTCGCGGCGCGAATGACCTCGGGCGGAAACTCCTGCGGCAAGTCATGTCTCAGAATGGCGAAGCGCGCCGCCAGATCCGACGGGCGAAGGTTCTCGAGCACCTCGACGACACGCCCCTGTGCGGCGGCTTCGCCTTGCGGGCGCTTGGTCACCTCGACGATGACGGGGTCGCCGTCTTCGGCTCCGTGCCGATCCCGCATGGCCACTTCGACCGAGTACCAGTGGCCGGGATCTTCCAATTCCACACGGCCGGCAAAGTTGCCGCCGCTATGCCCGGCGCGCCATAAGCCGCCGATTCGCGACGGTGCATCGCCGACGCGGCGGATCAAGCGCGCGACGCGCCGCCCGCGCTCGTTCATGCCTACCGCGAGAACCTCGACCCGGTCGCCGTGCATCAGGGTCGCCGTGTCGGCCCGCGCCAGCACCAGGGGTGCGGAGCCGTCATCCGGCATCACCAGCACATCGCCGTTGGCGCGGCCGCGCACCCGGCCGGCCACGCGCTCACCCTCGCCCGCCGTGGCGAAACCGTTCGGTCCCTCGATGGCCTGACCATCGCGCACCATCGCAGCCAGACGTTTGGCCAGCGCCTCGCGCTGTGCGCCGGTATGCAGACCGAGGCGCTTGGCCAGACGCGCCGCGGTCAAAGGCTCCGGCGCCTCCGCCAGATGTTTCAGCAGCAGCTCACGGCTTGCGATGGGGTCCGCATATCGCGATTTCTCGAGCTCTAAATTGGGGTCCTCGCCGCGCCAATCCGGACCGGGCTTCGCCGCCCGGTTTGCCTTTGGCCGTCGCGAGCCCGTGGGTCCACGTCGTGTCATAGAGTGTTGTTGCGATCCTTCGGTGGGTGCGCAAATTTCGGCGTCCTTGAGACAAGGAGGGCCGATTGCTTGGCGGCAGGTTATCAGCTTTGCGCGCCGCCGGGCGCATATCGGGCGGGCGGAACCTTGCCATGCCCCTCCGAGTGTGCATGGTTGACGCCAAAAAACGCACGGCAATGCTCTGCGAATTCCGACGCCATCGCGCTCATGGATCGGCCGCTCAGGGGTGACGAGAACGAGGCGGCTGTTATTGACAGGGCCGGTCAGCGGCCGAGCCACCAGCGCGCGGCCGTCGTAGGTCATGCTGTTGGCCGGCTTCGTAGCCAACAGACTGTAGCCGAGTCCATGCCCGACGAACCCACGCACCATTTCCAATGGATCTCAAGCGATATCCAATCTGCCCGTTCGTTGACAAGCACCGGGGCAGTGCGTACATTTCTGCGCCTCGCGTACGGCACCCATCTTGCCCAGGTGGCGGAACTGGTAGACGCGCTGGTTTCAGGTACCAGTGGAGCAATTCGTGGAGGTTCGAGTCCTCTCCTGCCATCCTCTTCACTGGACCGCCAGAGCACCATTGCGCCGCCCGGGTACAACCGCTTTCTGGTTCCCCCCGCCGCCGTCGCGGTTCATCTGTCGATAGGCCAGGTCTACGCCTTCTCGACTTTCAATTTGCCGCTGACCCGGGTGATCGGAATCACGCATCGCGCACCCACCGATTGGGATCTGCAAGAGATCGGCTGGGTCTTTTCCATCGCCATCGTCATTCTGGGCCTGTCTGCCGCCGTGTTTGGGCGCTGGGTCGAACAGGTCGGTCCGCGCAAGTCCATGTTCACCGCCGCCCTCTGTTTCGGCGGCGGCTTCATCGTGTCGGCGTTCGGAATTCACCTGCACCAGCTGTGGCTGCTCTACCTGGGCTATGGCGTGTTGGGAGGCTGCGGGCTCGGCATCGGCTACATCTCGCCGGTGTCGACGCTGATCAAATGGTTCCCCGATCACCCTGGCATGGCGACGGGCATTGCCGTCACGGGCTTCGGCGGCGGCGCCCTCATTGCCACGCCCCTCTCGGTGGAGCTCATGGCGCACTTCAAGACGCCGGCGTCGGACGGCGTGCTCGAAACCTTCGTGACCATGGGCGTCATCTATTTCATGTTCATGATGATCGGTGTGTACGCGGCGCGCGTGCCGGCTGCCGATTGGAAACCCGCGGGCTGGAACGCGCCCGCTCAGCCGAAACGGCTGGTGACCACCGCCGATGTGGCCGTCGATGCGGCCTGGCGCACGCGGCAATTCTGGCTGCTGTGGGTGGCGCTGTGCATGAACGCGACCGCGGGCGTGGGCGTGCTCGGTCAGGCCTCGACCATGATCCAGGAAATGTTCCCCGGCGGAGTGTCGCCGGCCGCAGCGGCGGGTTTCGTCGGATTGATCAGCCTGTTCGACATGGGCGGCCGATTCTTCTGGGCCACCGCCTCCGACACCCTCGGACGGCGCAACACCTTCATGGTGTTCTTCCTGCTCGGCATCCTGCTGTATTCGACCATACCGACGATCGGGCATCTGGGCTCCATCCCTCTATTCGTCGCGGCCCTCTGCATCATTCTCTCCATGTACGGCGGTGGTTTCGCCGCGATCCCGGCCTACCTGCGCGACCTGTTCGGCACCTATCAGGTCGGCGCCATTCACGGCCGGCTGCTGACCGCCTGGTCCGTCGCCGGTGTGCTGGGTCCGGTGCTGGTGACCTACCTGCGGCGGTATGAGATCGACCATGGCTTCCCCAGAGCGCAGGCGTACGCGTTCACCATGTACGTCATGTGTGGCCTGCTGTTGATCGGATTCTTGTGCAATTACGCCATGCGTGCGGTCGATGAGAAGTATCACTACCGCGGGGACACTCGGTCGTGAAAGGACGGCTCATCATCTTGTGGCTTGCCGTCGGGATTCCTCTATGCTGGGGCGTGATCAAAACGCTCGAGAATGCGTCGAAATTGTTTCACTGAGCGTTGTATCACCCAGTGTTGGAAATGGAGCCACTCGCCACCGGAGTCCGCAATGCATATGAATCTCACCCTTGCGCCGATAGTTGCGCTGCTGGCCGGCATCTTCATTCTGGTCATGCCGCGGCTGCTCAATTACATCGTTGCCGTCTATTTGATCCTCACCGGACTGCTCGGCCTGTTCGGCGGCAGTTCGTTGCATCTGAGGTAAACCTCAACACGGCTCAGATGACGCCGGCCAACGCGGCGCCGTTCGGACTGCCGAGCCCGGTGCATGCATCCCAGCCCTCGGTCGCCTCGTAGTCGCCGTTGTTGCCGCCGGTGATGTCGCGCAGTGCGTGCCGGTTCTGATACAGGCTGGGATTGAGATAGCCGCCGGGTTTGCCCGACGCTTGATTGATGAGAGCGATGAGCGCCGCCCACAGGGGCGCGACGGCGCTGGTCCCGCCGATCACGGTGTCCGTGCCGTCGATCCGCACGGCGTAGCCCGTTTGCGGATCGGCATTTCCCGACACGTCGGGCACGCCTCGCTTCGATAGCGCGGTCGCTCGACCCTGATTGTCGACGGCGTTCAGACCCGTCTGCCAACTCGGCAAGGGGAAGAAGCTGCTCACGCCGCCGCCGGTGGCTCCGCTGTTGGGGCTGTCATTCCAGACGACTTCGCTGTTGATGGTGCTGCCGCTCGCCTGAAGAGTGGTGCCGCCGCAGGCGAGCACGAAGGGACTCGAGGCGGGGAAATCCACATGATCGCTGCCGTCATTGACGCCGTCGCTCGACCCGTTGTCGCCGGAGGCCACGCATACCGTGATGCCCATCGTGGCCGCCGCCTGAAACGCGTCGTCCATGGCCGTCATTGCCTGCGCCGTCCACGACGGCTCGGGACCGCCCCAGCTGATGGAGATCACCGAGGGCTTGTGCGTCGTGTCGTGAATCGCCGTGGTGATCGCGTCCAAGAAGCCAGCGTCGGTGTTGGGAGCGAAATACACCACGATGTTCGCCTGGCGCGCGATGGCGCCCACCACCTCGATATCGAGCATGACCTCGCCGTCCGGTCCGCTCGCATCGTTCGTCGGGTTGTTCACCGCGTGGTCCACGGACACGGCCACCACCGAGGGGGTCGCGAACCCTAAGCCCTTGAAGTAGGCATCCAGATCCGCCAGCTTGAATCCGCCGCCCAATTCGATGATGGCCACGCTCTGGCCCTGGCCCGTGCCGCCCGGAAATCCGTAGGCGGATGCCACCTGTATCGGCGTATAGGACACCGCTCCGCTCGCGGCCGGACGGCGAATCCGAAAGTACGGCGATGCTTGCGGGCGGCTGTCCAGCCCCAAGACCGCCTCGACGACGCCATCCAAATCGGTGGGCAGAAGAATGGCGCCCGTGCGGCCGCGGTAGCCGCGTCCGGCATGGGACATGCGGTGCAATTGAACGTTGAATGCGGCGCTGAACTGCGCCACCGTTCCCGACAGGACCACGGTGCGACGAGCCGCATCTTCCTGCTCCACGGCAAGGCCGCGCTCGCCGCCGCACGAGAATGGTCACTTCCAGCCGCTCGGTCGGATCGGCGGGTGCCAGCACGCGCGCCCCCGGCATCGCGAGGCGTTCGCTGCCCTTGAGAGGCATGGTGGTCATGGACAACTCCCGATGGTTGCGTGGCAGCCCTAGAGCTAGAGTGAACTATCAGTTGAAGGGACCGCAGCGGGCCGCGCGGGTTCCCGGCGGAGACCCACCAGAAACGCCGGCTACGATAAATTCGAGCGCGCCTCCAGCGGCCGGCGCGCAAACCAGCCGAAGGCGAGAATCGTGAAGTAGCAAACCGCCGGCACGATGAGGGCGAGCTTCAGTCCCCACATATCCGCGGCGTTGCCGGTCACGAGCGGTACGACGGCGCCGCCGACGATGGCCACGCAGATGACTCCCGAGCCTTCCGCGGCTCGCTTGCCCAAGCCCTCGCTGGCCAGAGTGAATATGGTCGGAAACATGATGGAATTGAACAGCCCGATCGCCAGCAACGACCAACCGGAGACCATGCCCACGGTATTCGCCGACACCGTCAGCAAGATGATGACGGTCGCGGCCGCGCAGGCCAACACCTTGCCGGGCGCGAAGAGGCGCAGCAGCCAGGCACCGATGAACCGCCCCAACATGGCACCGCCCCAATAGAAGGATATTTTCTTGCCGGCCAGGCCCGCGGCCAGTCCGAGCACGCTCGGCTGCATGAGATAGCTCACGATCAACGAGCCGATGGCTACTTCACCGCCCACATAAAGGAAAATGCACAGTGTGCCGAATGCAAAGCGCGGCCGGGTGAGCAGATTGAACGCGCGCAATATCGGTGTCGGTGCCGCCGGCGTCTCGACCAAGTCCTTTCGCCGCAGCCAGACGACCGCGGCGAGCAAAGTGAGTGCGATGGCGAGGCCGATGTAGGTGTGGACCACGACCTGGGTCTCGACGCCGCGAAAGGCGTCGAGGGCCGCGCCCGACAGCGTGGCGGGATCCACCGTCGCCAGCGAGCCCAGGATCAGAATCGATCCGACGTAGGGAAAGAGCGTGGTGCCCAGTGAATTGAAGGCCTGCGCAAAGGTCAATCGACTGCTCGCGGTACGCGCCGGCCCCAGCATCGAGATCAGAGGGTTTGCGACCACTTGGACGGTGGTGATTCCGGATGCCAGCACGAACAGGGCCAACAGAAACAACCCGAACAGGCCGAACGAGGACGCCGGTATGAACAGGAGACATCCCACCGTCATGGTCAAGAGGCCGGCGACTGCCGAGCGCATGTAGCCGATGCGCCTCACCAGTGCGGCGGCCGGTATCGAAATGATAAAATACGCCACGAAGAACGCGGACTGTACCAGCATCACTTCGCCATACCTGAGCGTGAACAGCGCCTTGAGCTTCGGGATGAGCACGTCGTTGAGACTGGTGATCCCGCCGAAGGCAAAGAACAACGCATAAACGAAGGCCTGCAGATTGGATGGGTAGGTGGTGCCCGCCTCACTGCCGTCGGGTGTCGCGGGTGACGACGAAGGAACTCCTGCCGTTTCGAATGCCATGTAGCCAATGCCCCCAAAACTTCAGTTCTAGAAGTTCGAACCGACCTCGATGCTTAGACGTCTGACATCGCTGTCAATCAGCCGAACGGATTCCGGCGAATGATGGTCTGATCGCGATCCGGTCCCGTCGAGATTATGGTGATAGGCACGCCGACCAGGGATTGCAGGCGCTCGAGATAGCTGCGGGCGTTGACGGGCAAATCCTCGTAGTGCGTGATGCCGACCGTGCTCTCCTTCCACCCCGGCTGGCTTTCGTACACCGCTTCGGCATCGCCGAAACTCTCGGACAAGAGCGGCGGCGTCGAGGTCAGGCTGCCGTTGACCCGGTAGCCGACGCAGACGCGTATCGTATCCAGCTCGTCGAGCACATCGAGTTTGGTGACGCAGAGCAGGGAGCAGCTGCTGTGAACGATGGACCGCCGCAGGGCGACCGCGTCGAACCACCCGCAGCGCCTGCGCCGGCCGGTCACCGAACCGAATTCGTGACCCACCCGCGACAGATACTCGCCGTACTCGTCGAAAAGCTCCGTCGGAAACGGTCCCGCGCCGACGCGGGTGGCATAGGCCTTGACGATCCCGAGTACCTCATGAAGCCGGCGCGGACCCAAGCCGGTGCCGGCGGCCGCTCCGCCGGCGGTGGTGGTCGATGAGGTCACGTAGGGGTATGTACCCAGATCCACGTCCAGCATCGCGCCCTGGGCTCCCTCGAAGAGCACGTTGCCGCCCTCGATGCCCAATTGGTCGAGTATGCCGGTTACGTCCGCGACCAGCGGTTTGAGACGCTCGCCGAGTTCCAGATTCGACTCCAGAACCTGCTGGAAATCGACGGCGGGAACCTGGAAATAACGCTGCAAAATGAAATTATGGTAGTCGAGGATCTCGCCCAGCTTCGCCGCAAAATGTTCGCGGTGGAACAGATCCGACACCCGCACCGCGCGGCGCGCGACCTTGTCCTCGTAGGCCGGACCGATTCCGCGTCCCGTGGTGCCGATGGCGTTCGCGCCCCGCGCCTTCTCGCGCGCACGATCGAGCGCCACGTGCGAGGGGAGTATCAGTGGGCATGACGGACTCACGCGCAGCCGCTCGAACACGGGGACACCCTGCTCGATCAGCATTTGCGCCTCTTTGAACAAGGCCTCGAGCGACAGCACCACGCCATTGCCGATCAAGCACTGGACATGCGCATGAAGAATCCCCGAGGGTATCAGCGACAGAATGGTCTTCTTGCCGCCGATGACCAGCGTGTGGCCGGCGTTGTGACCGCCCTGGAAACGCACCACGGCCTGTGCCCGATCGGTCAGGAGATCGACGACCTTGCCCTTGCCTTCGTCGCCCCACTGCAGGCCGATCACGACCAGATTTTTACCCATTGCGCGCCACCCACAGCAATGCCAGTCCCGCCACCATGCTGATCAGTCCGCCCCACCTTAATTGCGTGGGTTCCGTGTTGGCAAGCTTCGCCATCAACCGCTGCGCGGCGGCCGGGTTGACGAAGGGCAATATGCCCTCGAGGACGAGGTACAGAGCGAAGGCACCGCCCAGGTAGCGGGAGAGTTCAGACCAGCCGATATCCATCATCGCGGCTGAGGCTGCGGTTGTGATTTATTGAAGTACTTGAAGTAGGCGCTGTCCGGCGCGATCACCAGCACATCGCCCTGGGTCCCTACGGCCTCTCGATACGACTGCATGCTGCGGTAGAAGCTGTAGAATTCCGCGTTCTTCGAATAGACCCTCGCGTACACCTCGCTGGCGGAGGCATCGCCCTGCCCGCGAATCTGGCCGGCTTGGCGCGCCGCATCCGCCAGGATCTCGGTCTGCTGCTTGTTGGCGTCGGCACGCGTGCGTTCGGAGGACTCGACGCCCTCTGCGCGCAACTTGGCGGCCTGCGCCTTGAACGACGCGCGCATCCGCTCGAACACCGAGTCCTGGACCTGCTGCGGCAGGTCGATCTTGGTGATGCGCACGTCGACCAGGTCTACGCCCAACTGTTCGGCGGCGGGGCGGGCATTTTTCATCATCGCCTCGGTGAACTCGCCTCGATCGGCGGTCACGACCTGCTGCAGCGTGCGCTGGGTCACCACGGTCTTGATGCTGTCCTTGATGGTCTCGCCCAGGCGATCGTTGGCGACTTCTTCCGCTCCGCCCGTGGCTTCGTAGTAGCGCCGCAGATTGTCGATGCGCCACTTCACGTAGAAATCCACCTTGAGCTGCTCCTGCTCGCGCGTCAGGAAAAGCTCCTGGCGGTACAGCTGGGTGATGATGCGCCTGTCGAAGCGGCTCACCTCTTCGACCAGGGGAATCCGGAAATGCAGGCCCGGCTCGAATTTGGAGTCGACGATGTTGCCGCCGATCGACTTGATGGCGAGCTGTCCCTCGCTGACGGTGAACACGCTGGCCCGCACCACCAGGATGACGGCAACCAGCGCCAACAGCACATACAAGATCCGGTTTTGCATCAGCGTCGCTCTCGCGCGCGCGAAGGATCTTCGGGCGGCGAAACTTGGATCTCGGGGACCCGCGCCGGGGGCACCGTCATCGTGTCGTTCGGCATGTTGATCGACTGCGGTCCGGGCGCGATCAATTTATCCAGCGGCAAATACATCATGCTGTTGCCGGTCTTGGTGTCGACGATGACCTTGCGCGAATTCTTGTAGACATTTTCCATGGCCTCGAGATACATGCGTTCACGCGTAACCGCGGGCGCATGTTCGTACTGGGCGAGCACCTGATCGAACCTCGCCGTCTGTCCCTGCGCCAACGCAAGCACCTGCAGGCGATAGGCCTCGGCGTCCAGCACCTCTTTGGCAGCGGCGCCGCGCGCCCGCGGCAGCACATCGTTGCGGTAGGTTTCCGCGTCTTGTTGGTAGCGCTGGCGATCCTTGTCGGCCTTGATGGCGTCGCGTTGCGCGTCCTGCACGGCTTCGGGCACGTTCACGCCGGTGAGATTCACGCTCAAGATGCGGATTCCCATGTCGTAGCTGTCGAGCGTCCTCTGCAGGAGGAACTTGGCGCGCTCGGTGATCGAGACATCGAACGCCAGGGCCTTGTCGAGCGATGCCTGGCCGACGGCCTCGCGCATCGCGCTTTCGCTGACCTGGGTCAACGTATCCTCGACGTCGCGCACCTTGAAGAGCAATTTGAGCGCATCGGGCTGGATGTACTGGACCGCGGATTTGACCTCCACCAAGTTGGTGTCGGCCGTGAGCATGCTGGCGTCGTCGACGACGCTGTATTGATGAGAGACGTTGACGATGATCTTGCGTTCGATCGGCCAGGGCAGGTGCCAGTTGTACCCGGGGCCGGTGGTCTGCAGATACTTACCGAACCGCAGCACCACGGCGCGCTCCTGCGCGTCGACGCGGTAGAGACCGCTGCCGATCCACACGGCGCCGATCAAGACCAGGATGCTGCTCAAGGACTTGCCGAAGTTGGCGGAACTCTGGCCTCCCCCTCCCGCGGACGAGCCGCCGCCGCGCCCGAACAACGCCGACAGACGGCGCTGGAAGTTCCGCAGCACATCGTCCAGATCGTTCTGCGATTGTTGCGGACGGTTCCAAGGATTGCGTTTCTCGCCGCCAGGTTCGTTCCAAGCCATGCGTTATGCCTATGTTTGAACAGCGGCGCATTCTAACAGCCGACTTGGCCACCACAAGAGAGCTTATGCCACGCGCTGTTCGCGGGTTCTTTTGTCGGTGTCCACCAGGTTGACACCCTTGCTGCCCAATAATTTCGCGACTTCGGTCAAGTCAAGTTCGACGGTCAGGTCCCAGCTCCCATCCTCGCACTGCCGCTCGGTGCGCACGGCATTGCGCCGATATAGATCGGATCGGACGGCCGCGGCCAACAACTCGAGGTGCAGGGTACGGCGAACCTGATGGGGGCGCACGGCGTGCGCCAACGCCTCGCGCAACTCCGCAAGACCCAGCCCGGTCTCCGCGGAGGCAAAAACCCTGACCGCCACTTCGTCCGGACCCTGAATAATGCGGGGTTTTTCCCGGCTCAGGTCGATTTTATTCAGCACGACGAGTTCGCGGATTTCGGCCGCGCCGATGCCGCGCAAGACCTCGCGGACCTGTTCGATGCGTTCATCGCGCAATGGATCGCTCGCATCCACCACGTGCAGCAGGAGATCCGCATCCCGGGCCTCCTGCAGCGTCGAGCGGAACGCCGCCACCAATTCGTGCGGCAGGGCGCGCACGAATCCTACGGTGTCGGCCAGCACGACTTCGCCGATTCCGTCCAATTTGACCCGGCGCACGGTCGGATCGAGCGTGGCAAACAGTTGATCGGCGACATAGGTGGCCGAGCCCGTCAACACGTTGAACAGGGTGGATTTACCGGCATTGGTATAGCCCACCAGCGCCACGGTGGGCACCGGAACCTCACGCCGCACATGCCGGCTGGTATCGCGTTGACGCGCCAGTTTCTCGAGCCGCGCCTTCAAGGTGCGTATGCGCTTGGCGATCAGCCGCCTGTCGGTCTCCAGCTGGGTTTCGCCGGGACCTCGCAAGCCGATGCCGCCCTTTTGCCGCTCAAGGTGGGTCCAGCCCCTGACCAGGCGGGTCGCCAGATGCGAGAGCTGCGCGAGCTCGACTTGTAGCTTGCCTTCGAAGCTGCGGGCTCGCTGCGCAAAAATATCTAATATCAGGCCGTTACGGTCCAATACCCGACGGCCGGTGAGTTTCTCGAGGTTGCGTTCCTGGCTCGGGGTCAGGGTCTGGTCCACCAGTACCAGGTCCGCTTCGTTCGCCTCCGCGCAGGCGCGGATTTCTTCAGCGCGCCCGCCGACGCCGCGAGCGCCGAGAATTCAGCCGTGTCGTTGGGATCCACAGGGTGGCCCAGCCCCACGCCTACCAGTACCGCGCGCTCACCGCCCCGCGGGCGTTCAAACAATTGCAGAGAACCGCCCCGTCACTGGTTGCGACAAAGCCGCATTGTCTTACGCGCCCCGAGTAACGTCATCATTCATTCGACAATGGCCGGTTCCGTGACTTCCCCATCCTCGCCGGTCGGCAATCGCACGTTGCGTGCGGGCACGACGGTGGAAATCGCATGTTTGTAGACCATCTGACTCACGCTATTCCTGAGTAAGACGACGAACTGATCGAATGAATCGATCTGTCCCTGTAATTTGATGCCGTTCACAAGATAAATTGAGACGGGCACGCGTTCTTTGCGCAGGGCATTGAGGAATGGATCCTGCAGAGACTGGCCACGGGCCATGAGTGAAGCTCCTTGTTTTCCAGAGTCATTTGGACTGCCCAACCACTTCCCTGCGGCAACGGGCATATTCTTATTCATGCTAGCACAGCACACCTTTGGGCGTTATATCGGAAGAGCCTGCGAATCCGCCCTCGGACAGTGCATCGATCATGCTCCGTGCAACCTCAGGATGCATGGAATCGAACCATTGCGCGCGCTCGCGCCGACGCAGCCAGGTCAACTGCCGCTTGGCAAGTTGCCGCGTCGCCGCAATCGCTTGTTCTATTGCCTCGTCCAACGAACAATGTCCCGCTAAATGTCGCCATAGCTGCCGATATCCGACCGCACGCATCGAGGGATGTTCCGCGCTCAGATCCCCTCGTTCAAAAAGCTTGCGCACTTCCGCCAGCAAGCCCCCTTCGAGCATCGTGCCGAACCGCAATTCGATTCTGGTGTGCAAATCGCCGCGTTCAAGGGGCGCGACTGCAAATTCCGTGACCTCTGCGTCTGCAAACACCGACACTCGCTTTTGCTGCAAGCTCGTGATGGTCCTACCGGTGAGCCGGTACACCTCGAGGGCGCGCTGAATCCGCTGCGGGTCGTTCACGTGAATGCGCGCGGCCGCCGCGGGATCCACTCGTTCGAGCTCCCGGTGCAGGGCCGCCCATCCCATGGCCGCCGCCTGGGCCTCGATCTCCGCGCGCACGGCCAAGTCCGCTTCCGGCAATTCTGCCATCCCAAAGCTCAAGGCGTGGAAGTAGAGCATCGTGCCGCCCACCAGCAGCGGTTGCCGGCCGCGCCGCCAGATGTCCTGCATCGCCTGAGCGGCATCGCGCGTGAAATCGCCGGCGGAATAGCTTTCGGCGGGATCGCGAATATCGATCAGGTGGTGCGCCACCCGCTCCCGCATCGCGGCCGTGGGCTTGGCGGTGCCGATGTCCATGCCGCGGTACACCAGCGCCGAATCCACGCTCACGATGTCGAGCGGCAGCGTTTCGGCCAAGCGCATGCCTAAATCGGATTTACCCGACCCGGTAGGGCCCATCAGTAATACCGCCCGACGGCGGTTGGCCGCCTCGCGCATCAGCGCCCGCGCAGGAACAGCCGATCGAGATCGGTGAGCGACAGCCGCACCCACGTCGGGCGGCCGTGGTTGCATTGGTCGGCGCGCTCCGTGCCTTCCATTTCGCGCAGCAGGGCATTCATCTCCGGCAGGGTCAGATTGCGCCGTGCGCGAACCGCCGCATGGCAGGCCATGGTGGCGAGCAGGTGATTGACCGACTCCTCGACCCGCCGCGAGCTGCCTTGCTCCAGCAGATCCGAGAGAACATCGCGCACGATTCCCGCCGGGTCACGGCCCGCCAAGAGAACGGGAATCGCCCGCATCGCCACTTGGTCGGGCGCGAGGCGCGACACGCCGAAGCCCAGCGCCGCAAATTCCTGCGCGTGCGCCTCGGCCGCCTCGGCCTGCGCCGGGCTCACGTGCAGAATCTGAGGTATCAGGAGCTGCTGCTGGGCCGTTTCCCCCGCCAGCAATTTCTTCATGCGCTCGTACATCACCCGCTCGTGCGCAGCATGCATGTCCACCAACACCATGCCGTCGGCGGTTTGCGCCAGGCTGTACACCCCGTGCAGCTGCGCGCTGGCATACCCGACGGGCCGCTCGTCGGCGCGCTCGCCGGGGCGCTCACCGTCAGGCGGACTTTCCCCTGGTCCGTCGGCGCGGACGCTGAGGCGTGCGCTCGACCCGAGGCCCTGGCCTGCGCTGAGCTCGACGCCCTGGCTCGCGTCGATACCGAGGGTTGCACTCGCATTGACGCCGAGCGCGGCGCTGATGCCGACTCCGAGACCCGCACCGGCCGCGAGAAAAGCGCTCGCGTTGCCACCGGAGGCCGCGCTCGAACTCCCGCCGGCACTATCCCCCGATCTCTGGCGCGCGGCCTCGCCGACGCCGATCTCTGCGCGGTCGACATGGCTGCGATAGGCATCCTCGCCCGGCCGCAGCGGACGCCCTTCCGGCAGCACGAAGCGCGCCTGATGCGACGGAGCGGCGCGGTCGAAGCCGGCGCTGCCGGTCAGCCAGTCGACGTGTGCGCTGCCCCCCGACTCGGCGCTGGGACGCGTGTCGGCCAGCACCCGCTCCAGCGTGCGGAACACGAAATCGTGAATCCGGCGCGAATCGCGAAACCGCACTTCCAGCTTCTGCGGGTGAGCGTTGACGTCGACCGCGGTCGGGTCCAAGTCCAGATACAAGAGGTAGGCGGAGAACCTGCCGTGGAACAGCACGTCTTGGTAGGCGAGGCGCACCGCGCCCGCCAACAGTTTGTCGCGCACGAAACGCCCATTGAGAAACGCGAATTGCAGGTCCGACTGACTGCGCGAGAACGTCGGCAGCGCCAGCCACCCCGACAGGCGCAGACTCTCCGTGTCGTGCTTGAGCTCGATGACGTGAGCGGCGAAGTCCTCACCGCATATTTTTGCCACGCGCGCCAGGCGCTCCGCCGCGGCGTGAGCCGCCGGCAGCGACCACGCCGTCTTGCCGTTGTGGACCAGGGTAAAGGCCACGTCAAAACGCGACAGCGCCAGGCGCTCCAGCATGCGCACGATGTGCTGGTATTCGGTGGCGTCGCTGCGCAAGAATTTGCGCCGCGCCGGCACATTGAAAAAGAGATCGCGCACCTCGACGCTCGTTCCCGGCGGGTGCGATGCAGGCACGGGGGACCCAAGCGCCCCATCGCGGGCCTCGAGGGCCCAAGCATGGGCGGCCGTCGCCGGGCGCGAGACCAGCGACAACCGGGAAACCGAGGCGATGCTGGGCAGCGCCTCGCCGCGAAATCCCAGAGTCGCCACGCGCTCGAGATCATCCAGCGAAGCGATCTTGCTGGTGGCGTGACGCGCCAGCGCCAGCGTGATTTCCTCGGGCTGAATCCCGATTCCATCGTCGCGCACTCGAATCAAGCCGCAGCCGCCGCGTTCCAGCTCCACCTCGATGCGCTTTGCGCGCGCGTCGAGAGCGTTTTCCACCAGCTCCTTCACCACGGACGCCGGCCGCTCGATCACCTCGCCGGCGGCGATTTGACTGATGAGTGCATCGGATAAGAGCTGAATGGGCAAGAGCGACCTCCAAGCGTGCATTTTCGCACAGCCCGAGTCGCCTGGGAGTCTGTCTGACCAATGCTCGCCGTCGCGAGGCGCTATTCGCCCGAGCCGTCTGCGGTGGCCAGAACGGGTCTCGATCCCGAGCCGGCCGCAAGTTCCGCAACCCGCGTGCCCGCCGGCGGATTGGCATAGAAATAATCGTGCACGCCCTGGCGAATGGCGGCGGCGAGCTTCGCCTGGTGCGCCGATCCGCGCAGCCGCCGCTCTTCTTGTGGATTCGAGATATAGGCCGTCTCCACCAGCATCGAGGGGATATCCGGGGATTTCAGCACCATGAAGCGCGCCTGCTGTACCTGCGGCTTGCGCACTTCGCCGACGCGGTTCAATTGGCGCAGCACGCGCTCCGCCGCTACCTGACTGGCGTTCAACGAGGCCGATTGCGACAGGTCCAGCAGCACCGACGCGAGCACGTCGTCCTTGTCGTCCAGCGACACGCCGCCGATCAAGTCGGACGCATTTTCGCGCTCGGCCAGCCAGCGCGAGGCTTCGTCGGTCGCACCGCGCTGCGAGAGGATGTACACCGAAGATCCATCGACGCGCCGGTCGCGAATCGAATCGGCATGAATGGAGACGAAGAGGTCTGCCTGCTGCGCGCGGGCGCGCCGCATGCGGTCGCGCAGGGGCACGAAATAATCGCCGTTGCGGGTCAGCACGGCCTTCATGCCGGGCTCCGCGCTGATCTTGAGCGCGAGGGCCCGGGCGATGGCGAGCACCACGTCCTTTTCACGCGTGCCGTTCTTGCCGATGGCGCCCGGATCTTCGCCGCCGTGGCCCGCATCGACGGCGATGACGAGATCGCGGGCATCCGGAGGCGCGTGCTCCGCCTTGACCGGCGTGTCGACGCTCTGACTCAATCCCAAGTCGATGACCAGCCGGTATCCGTAGCGGTCGTTGGGCGCCGCCAGAAAGCTCTTGGCTTGGATGGGCCGCGACAAGTCGAGCACGATGCGCAGCTCTCCCGAAGGGCGGCGCGCCATGCGCACTTGTTTCACCGTGCCGGTACCGGCCGGCGCCGCGCGCGCAGCGCTCGTGAGCCGCGCGTCGGCGACATCGAGAACCACACGATCGGGATTCCTGAGGACCTGCAAGCTATGCTGAGTGCTGCCCGAGAGATCCAGCACCACCCGAGTGCTCTCCGGGCCCGCCCACAGCCGAATGGCGCGCACATCGACCGCATGCGCCGGCAACATCGGCGTGAACAGCATCGTCACCCAGGCGATCTGCGCTAGCAGAGATCTCATAGCGCGTTAAGTTAACGCTTAAGCGCACTTTTTTCAAGTTAAATTAAAGACATAGAGATCTAAGCTATTGTGGGTACTAAGCTAAGTTTCTCCAGCCACTCGGCGCCGAGCAATGTTTTGGCGTTCAGGGCGGCTTGCCGCGCTTCGCCCACGTATCGGAGGTTCAATTCCAAATCGGCGGGCGGCACCGCGGCGGCGCCTCTTTCGGGCCATTCCACCATGATCAGGGAGCCCGGGCCCACCAGATCGCGCAGTCCCAGCTCATCGACCTCGGTCAGGGACTGCAGGCGATACAGATCCACATGGACGCAGGTGAGCGTCGCGAGGGGGTAGGTTTCCACCAAGGTGTAGGTCGGGCTGCGCACCAGCCCCGTGACACCAAGTGCCCGGAGCAAACTGCGCACGCACGTGGTCTTTCCCGCTCCGAGCTCCCCTTGCAGGTACAACACGGCGCCCGTGCGCGCGGCGCGGGTCTGTACCGCGTCCGCGGGCATGGCATCGGTCGGCACGGCAACCGTCCGCACGGCATCCGGCAACGAACGTGCGAGCGCTTGCCCGAGAGCTTCGGTGACACTGCTGTCCGGCAAGTTCAGATCCATGGAGACAAATCCCATTCAAGGTTGACAACCGCTCACGACCGCCCGCGGCGGGGCCGGGGTCTTTGCACCCTGCGGTCAATTCTGGTACGCCGTCAACGACATTTGAGTCGTACTGCGGTGCGGGGAACCGCTACGGCGATTCTCGTCACAAAACGCCTAGAATTTCCCTATATTACTCGTTGATGAACGCGCTCGCCGTATGAACACACCCGCTTCACCCACCGCCCGACTTGACCAGGCTGCCCTCCTGGCCGACTTGCGGCGCTGGAGCAAGGAGCTGGGCTTTGCACGCCTCGGCGTCGCGAACATCGATCTCTCCCGCGACGAGGCGCATTTTCTCGACTGGCTGCGCGCGGGGTTCAACGGCGAAATGGCCTACATGTCGCGACACGGATTGAAGCGCAGCCGGCCGGCGGAATTGTTGCCGGGAACGGTGAGCTGCATCAGCGTCCGCATGGATTACTGGCCCCACGACGCGGCCGGCGCCGAGACCACCCTCGCCGACCGCAGCGTGGCCTATATCTCCCGGTACGCCCTGGGCCGCGATTATCACAAGGTCATGCGCGCGCGGCTGCAGCAGCTCTGCGACCGCATCCAGGGCGCAGTGGGCCCCTTCGGCCACCGGGTGTTCACCGACAGCGCGCCGGTGCTGGAAAAGGCGCTGGCGCGCAATGCCGCGCTCGGCTGGATCGGCAAGCACACCAACCTGATCGATCGCGACGCCGGCTCGTATTTTTTCCTGGGCGAGATTTACCTGAGCCTCGAGCTGCCCATCGATGAGCCCAGCACCGCGCACTGCGGGTCCTGCGCCGCCTGCATGCCCGCATGCCCCACCGGCGCCATCGTCGCCCCCTATCGTCTCGACGCGCGGCGCTGCATTTCCTATCTCACCATCGAGCTGGCAGGGAGCATTCCCATCGAGTTTCGCCGTGCGATCGGCAACCGCATTTACGGTTGCGACGACTGCCAGCTGGTGTGCCCATGGAACAAGTTCGCGCGCCCCACCGCCGAGAAGGACTTCGCCGTGCGGCATGGACTGGACCATTCGCAACTGACCGAGCTGTTCTCGTGGAGCGAGGCGCAATTTCTGGAAAGGACTCGAGGCAGTGCGATCCGCCGCATCGGCCATGAGCGATGGCTGCGCAACATCGCCGTCGCGCTCGGCAATGCGCCGACCTCGCCCACGCTGCTCGAATCGCTGCGCAAGCGGGCACAGCACCCCTCGCCCGTGGTGCGCGAGCACGTGCGCTGGGCGCTTGCCCAGCACGGCTCAACGGCGGTCGATGATCCGCACCCGTAAGTCGTCTACGAACCGCCGCCGGATCCGCGATCGCTTACCGATGCACTGCGGGCGAGCAATTTCATGGCGGCGCTCAGCCGGGCGGCAGCAAACTGCTGCCCACCGGGTTGAAGAAATGCCGGCCGCGCCGCGTCTTGATGATCTCGGCGAAGAGCTGCTGATAGTCGCTGTCGTTGCTCACAGGATCGATGGCCGCGGAATTCACGATCAAGAGCGGCGCGGCATCGTAGCCGTGGAAGAACCGCGCGTATGCCTGAGTCAGCTTGTCGAGGTATCCGCGTTCGATGTGCTGCTCATAGCGAATGCCGCGCTTGGCGATGCGATCCATCAGAACGTCGACGGGGGCCTGCAGGTACACGACGAGATCCGGCTTGGGTGCATCCACGACCACCCTCTCGTAGACCCGCTCGTAGAGCCCATATTCTGCATCATCGAGGGTCACGCGCGCAAACAGGCGATCCTTCTCCAGCAGGTAGTCCGCCACGCGCACGGCGCCGAACAAATCCTCCTGGCGAACCTCCTCCAGCTGCCGGGCCCGTTGAAACAGAAAGAACAACTGAGTCTGGAATGCCGCCGCGCGCGGATTCTTGTAGAAGCGCTCGAGAAAAGGATTCTGATCCGCCTGCTCCAAGACGAGCTGGCCGCCCAGCGACTGCCCCAGGCGACGCGCCAGACTGGTCTTACCCACACCAATCGGACCTTCGATGACAATGAATCGGTGCGGTATTGCGCTCACCATGAAAGCTCTTGTGCTACTCCAGGACGGAAATCCCATCGCCGCCGGCACGCCGCGACAGCTCCTGGACCCTGCCGTGTCCCGGAATCGCAAGCGTGGGGGCGATGTCAGCCAGAGGATACAGGACGAAGTTGCGTGTCGACACTCCGGGGTGCGGCACGGTCAATCCAGGCTCATCGATGGTCTCGCCCAGCATCCAGATCAGATCCAGGTCGATCACGCGCGGTCCCCAGCGCTCCAGCCGATTTCGGCCCATGGCCTGTTCGATCCCCAGCAGGCCGTCGAGCAATTCGCGCGCCGTCAGCTGAGTCAACAATCCCGCGGCGGCGTTCACGAAGTACGGCTGATCCTGCGGGCCCATCGGCCGGGTCTCGTAGAGGCGCGAACGCCGCATCGAAGACGTAGCGGGCAGCGCGCTGAGCCGCTCGAATGCCTCGAGCACGCGCGCATGCGGTTCACTCAAATTGCTGCCGATCGCCACATACGCCGGGCGCCAGATGGCCGTCATGTCTGGTGTCCGGCTAGCTGCGCGCCGCTCCGCCGCGTCGCCGGCGGCGGCGTCGACGTCCGGGGGCCGCGGTACCCTCACCCTCCGCCGCCGCTTCCGCCGGCCGCGCCTGCACCAGCGCCACCCGCTCTTCCTGCGGCAGCAATTGAATATCCGTCCACCACTTCGCGAGCTCAGGATCGGCGACGCCCACCTGCGCGCGCAATAGCAGGAAGTCGTAGGCTGCGCGAAAGCGCGGGTGCTGCAGCAGACTCAAGGATTTGACCCCGCTGCGTCGATTGAACCGCGGCTGAAGCATCAGCAATTCGCGCATCGGAATACCGAAGCGCCGCGGGATCGCCACCCGCGACTGCTGCGCCCGCAGCACCGTGTCGCAAGCCTGCATGAGCAGCGCCAGATCCGGCGCCGGTCCCGCCTGGCGCTCGTTGAGCTCGCGCAGCACCGCGCTCCACAAGAGCACGGCGAACAGGAAGGTCGGCGTCACCGGCTTGTCCGCCGCGATGCGCTCATCCGTGTTCTCGAGGCCGCGCACCAGCATGTCCTCCGCGTAGGCGTACGGCGGCAGCGCGAAGGCAGCTGCGGACATGGGAAACAGGTGCTCGAAGAGCCCGTATTGTTTCAGCAGCCGATGAGACTTCGCGCCGAACCCCGACAAGAAGAGTTTCAATGTTTCATCGAACAATCGCGCCGGCGGGACGCCGTCCAGCAGGTAGGCGAGCTTGCCGATGGGTGCCTCGGTCTCGGGTGCGATCGAAAAATCGAGCTTGGCCGCGAAACGCACCGCGCGCAGCATGCGCACCGGATCTTCCCGGAACCGCGTCTCCGGATCGCCGATCAATCTCAGGCGGCGCGCGCGGACATCGCTCACGCCATCGACGAAATCCCAGATCGAAAAATCGTCGATGCTGTAGTAGAGCCCGTTGGCCGTGAAATCACGGCGCCACACGTCCTCTTCGATCGTGCCGTAGATGTTGTCGCGCAGGATGCGCCCGGTCTGGTCGAAGGCGCGGTGCTCCGAGTCATTGGGAGCAACGAAGTCAGCCGCTTCCGATCGCGCAACGCGCTGGGGCTCAGCGCCCTCCTCCGCGGCACCGGCCTCGGCATCGGGGTCCTCTTCGTCCGCGTCCTCCCGCTCCGGCGCCGCGGCCGCGCGGAAAGTCGCCACCTCGATGATTTCATGGCCGAAATGCACGTGCGCCAGGCGAAATCGCCGGCCGATGAGGCGGCAGTTGCGGAACAAGCGCCTGACCTCTTCCGGCAAGGCATTGGTCGCCACGTCGAAATCCTTGGGCGTGATGCCGAGGAGCAGGTCGCGGACCGCACCCCCCACCAAGAACGCCTGATAGCCGGCCTCCTTGAGGCGGTAGAGGACTTTCAACGCGTTCGGCGAGATCGCCGAACGTGAAATCGAATGCTCAGAGCGAGGGATGATCAGGGGGGCCAATGGCGTCGACGATGCGTTCAAAAAGGGGGTTCCGCTTGAGTCCAAAAAATTGGTCCGTATACTACCAGCCCTCTTGGGTTCTTAGCGCCCAGAACCGCAAACACCGCTCCCTTCGTCTAGAGGCCTAGGACACGGCCCTCTCAAGGCTGTAACACGAGTTCGAATCTCGTAGGGAGCGCCATTAAATCAAGCACTTATATATGTCGATACGGGTGGTGTCCCCCAAAGATCCCCCGGATTTTGGGCTGTTGCCGCTGTCGGCGGCACCGTGCCGTGAAGCGGTTGATGCGAGGCGATAAGTCGTTTCAGGTAACGTTCAGTTCTGATTTGCGATGATCTGAGGACCGATATCACTCAATCGAACGCAGCCGGTGAGCGCCATCGCAACGCGCATTTCAGCTTTGAGCGCCTGCAGCATCTGCGCGACGCCCACGCCGCCGCCGGCGGCCAATGCATAGGCCCACGCCCTCCCGATCAACACGGCCTTCGCGCCGACGGCCAACATTCGCACGATGTCGAGACCGGAGCGGATGCCGCCGTCCGCCAAGACGGTCAGGCGGTCGCCGACGGTCTGCACGATGGGCGGCAGCGCCTTCACGCTCGATGGCACGCCGTCCAGTTGCCGCCCGCCGTGATTCGACACCACGACGGCGTCGGCGCCGAGCTGTGCCGCCATCCGCGCATCCTCGGCATCGAGAATTCCCTTGATGACGAGTGGACCCGACCACGTGTCGCGGATCCACGCAAGGTCCTTCCAGGTAACGGACGGATCGAAGTTGCCTCCCATCCAGGCGAAGAAGTCCTCGAGCGCCGTCTTGCTGCCGAGTTGGGGCGCCACATTGCCGAGCACGTGTGGGCGTCCGCGCAGACCGACGTCCCAGCTCCACGCCGGATGCATGAGCGCCTGACCGAGGCGGCGCAAGCTCCCCCGAACACCCGCGGCCCCGGCGAGCCCCGACCGGTAGTCGCGATACCTGATGCCGGGAATCGGCATGTCCACCGTGAACACGAGCGCCGAGCAGCGCGCCGCGGCTGCTTGCGCCAGAAGATCCCTCATGAAGCCGCGGTCCCGCAACATGTAGAGTTGGAACCAAAACGGCTTGTCGAGTGGGGCGCTGAGTTCGGCAATCGGACACACGGAAACGGTGGACAGGCAGAAAGGCACATTGGCGGAGTTGGCCGCGCGCGCTGCCTGGAGCTCGCCGCGCCGCGCAATCATCCCGGCGAGGCCCACCGGCGCGAGTATCAACGGCATGTCGAATTGCCGACCCAGCATGTCGACGGACAGGTCGATCTTCGACACATCGTTGAGAACTCGCTGACGCAATGCGAGGGCGCGAAGATCGGATACGTTTCGCTGCAGCGTTTGTTCTTCGAAGGACCCACCGTCGATGTACTCGAACAAGAACGGCGGCAGGCGCCGCCGTGCCTGTTCGCGAAAATCCGCCACTGATATCCCGTTCAAGACGATGTACCGCCAAGGTCTGCGCGTCGCAAGGATGTCGCGGGATGGTACGGCGAAAGCGGAACGGGAACCAGGAGCCTGTCTGACTAATGATGCGCCTGCCGCGGCCGTCCCGCCGCCGGCGTCATATACACGTCGCCGCCCGGCGCGAAAAGACGCGGCGGGCGAGTAAGGGATTTATGATTCAGGACACTAGGTGCGCTACCATGCCGCGAGCCTGTTGCCGGCTATCGCCGAGGGACTCAGCGACAAGAGGTATTTTCAGAAAGGAGTTTGAATGTCTATACCGATTCGTGTATTGCTGTTGCTCGCCGCTGCGAGCATCACCGTTGCTCGCCGCTGCGAGCATCACCGCCCCTGCCTTCGCCGACGAGGGAATGTGGACCTACGATAATTTTCCCGCGGCCAAGATGCGTGCGAAATACGGCTGGGCACCCGACGCCGCGTGGCTCGAGCATGCAAGACTGGGCAGCATCAGGCTGACCCTGGGCTGCTCCGCCAGCCTGGTGTCGTCCGACGGCCTGGTGATGACGAACCATCATTGCGTGCGCGAGTGCGTCAGCGAATTGGCGGACGCCCAGCATGACTACATCGCCAAGGGATTCTATGCCGCGACGGGGGCGGAGGAAAAGCAGTGCCCCTCGATGGAAGCGAACCAGTTGGTGAAGATCACCGACGTCACCAAGCAAATGGAGGCGGCCACTTCAGGCAAATCCGACCGCGCGTTCCATGAGGCGGAGCGGGCGGCCAAGGCGCGGATGGAAAGCGCCTGCGGCACGGCGGCGGACGTGCGCTGCGAAGTGGTGACGCTCTATGAGGGCGGAGTTTACGACTTGTACAAATACAAGCGCTATCAGGATGTGCGCGTGGTGTTCGCGCCGGAGGAGACCGCGGCGTTCTTCGGCGGCGATCCCGAGCGCGCCGCTGCACACGGATACCTCCTTGAAATTTGCGACCAAGGGCGTCAAGCCGGGCGATATTGCGTTCACGAGCGGCAACCCCGGCGCCACGGAGCGCGACGACACCCTCGCGGAGCTCGAATTCCAGCGAGATGCGGCCCAGCCGTTCATTTTGAACCTCTATTCCGAATTGCGCGGCGTGCTGACCGAGTTCGCCACCAAAGGACCCGAGCAGGCACGCACCTCGAAGACCCTGCTCTTCGGGATTGAAAATTCGCTGAAAGCCTTCAAGGGTCGGCAGCTCGCCCTGGTGGAAGGACCGCTGGTTGCCGACAAGGCGCGCGCCGAGAAACAATTCCGGCGGCGCGTGGCGGCCAACCCCAAGCTCGCGAGAAAGTATGGCGGAGCCTGGGATGCGGTCGCGGCGGCGGTGACGCATCAGCGGAACATCTTTGTGCGTGCCTTCTTGCTGGAGCGAATGCCGCAGCGCATGTCTGATTTGATGAGCCACTCGGTGGCCCTGAACCGTTACGCAGCCGAGATCGGCAAACCGGACGGGCAGCGCTTGGAAGAATTCACCGATGCCAACTTCCCGGCGCTCCGGCAACAGATCGTTTCCCCGGCACCGATTCACGCCGATCTGGAGAAAACCGTGCTGACCTGGTGGCTCACCAAGGTGCGGGAATATCTCGGGACTTCCGACCCCGACGTGCGGGCCCTGCTCGGCAACGATAGTCCGGATGAGATTGCGGATATGCTCGTGGCGGGTACCAAGTTGGCCGACACGCCGCTTCGCGCCCGGTTGCTGGAGGGCGGCGCGGGCGCCATCAATGCCTATCACGATCCGTTGATCGATTTCGCCCGGAAACTCGACGCGCCCGCCCGCGCGATTCGAGCTGACAGCGAGAACAACGTCAAGGCAGTGATCACCAAGAACGCTTCGCTGATCGCCAAGGCGCGGTTCGCGCTGGAAGGAAAGGGCACCTACCCGGATGCCACTTTCACGCTGCGGCTGTCGTATGGTGCGGTGGAAGGCTACCGGGAGAATGGGAGCACGGTGGCGCCGACCACGAATTTCGCCGGCGCCTACGCGCACGCGACGGGCCGGGATCCGTTCAAGCTGCCGGACAGCTGGATAGCCGCGCAAAGAGCGGCCGATCCAAACGCACAGCTGAATTTCGTCTCGACCAACGACATCATCGGCGGCAATTCCGGCTCGCCCGTGATCGGCCGCAACGGTGAGGCGATCGGCCTGATTTTCGACGGCAACATCCAGTCCTTGGGCGGGGACTTCGGCTACGACGCCGGCCAGAACCGGGCGATCGCCGTCGACGTGACGGGCATCACCGAGGCGCTGAAGAGCGTTTATCACGCGGATCGGCTGGTCGAAGAACTAACGCGTTAGCTGAG
>WNFQ01002747.1_pt1 | contig 32459 bp, 28 predicted proteins | sample 5400171 | NCBI WGS metagenome assembly WNFQ01 (sample SAMN13153356, study PRJNA577476) | soil metagenome | isolation source: 20 cm soil under Madrone tree | place: USA:California | collected 2016-06-14
AACGAAGCGCAGAACAGAATATTCAAGGAACTTGGCGGCGGCACCCGAGCAAAGAAGGACTTCGCCCTGAAGGTCGTCGGTGACGCCAATTCGCCGCGCGACCTCTTGATTGCGATCCGAGAAGGCCACATGGCGGGGCGATTTATCGACATCTGAATTTCAAGGGGCAGAGAAACTGCCGACGTCCGAGCGCGATCCTGCATTACAGACACTCCTCGACAGACAGGCGATTCACGACGTGCTGCTGCGCTATCGCCGCGGACTCGACCGCCGCGACCGCACCGTACTGGAATCCGTGTACTGGCCGGACGCGGTGGACGATCACATCACCTATCGGGGTGATCCCAAAGGTTTCATCGAGTACAGCTGGGAATTCACCAAGGACATGCGCACGTCTCATATGCTGCTCAATAATCTGATCGAGTTCGAGTCGGCCCTACGAGCCCGCAGCGAGACTTATTATATCGGCTATCACGACATGCCGGGCCCGCTGGGCCGAGAGGATTTCTTCATGGGCGGGCGGTATCTCGATCTGATGGAGAAGCGTTCAGGGCAATGGCGCATCAAGAAACGCGTACTCACCTGCGACTGGTACTCGCGCTCACCGTCCAGCGCCGCTTGGGGCACCGGCATTCTGGCCGATCTTAAAACAAGAGGCGAACGCTATCCCGACGACCCGCTCTATCGCGTGTTCGACGGCAAAGACTAGCGTCCCGTCATCGCGAACTACGCGTGGCTCATGCGTACTATGGGCTTCACGGTGACGCCGGATTCAGAATCGGCGACCGCCTTGTTGATTTCCTCGAAAGTATAAAACCCGACGAGCAGATCGAGTGGTAGCTCCCCTTCCATGAATTTATCCACCAAATACGGGATGAACACATGCGGATCCGCATCGCCTTCGATGATTCCCATGACCGTACGCCCCGAGAAGGCTTGAAGGATATTCACCGTCAAGGTGGCATCGGGCTTGACGACGCCCAATATTCCGCAAATACCGTGTGAGCGGACCACCTGTATCGCCTGTGCGATCACGAAGGGTATACCAGCGGCTTCAATGACATAGTTCATGCCTCCCATGGCGCTCAGCCGTGCCACAGGATCTTCCTTGGACGCGTCGATGAGGTGAGTCGCCCCCAGTTTGCGTGCCAGTTCGAGACGCGAGGGCACCTTATCGATTGCGATGATCGGATCGCAACCGGCGATCCTGGCGCCCATGAGCGCCGCCAAACCGACGCCGCCGCAGCCGAACAACGCGAACGAAGATCCTTTCTCCGGCTTCAATACGTTCAAAACGGCTCCCGCGCCGGTCTGAATTCCGCAGCCCATGGGCCCGAGCATTTCAAGCGGCGCATCCTTACGCACCTTCACCGTGTTGCGCTTGTGTGCCAGCGCATAATTTGCGAATGAAGATTGGCCGAAGAAATAGCCGCCGACGCGGCCGGAAGCCCCATGCAGCGTGTCCGAACCATCGGGTCGGCAGCCCTTGAGATTACGAGGAAAGAAGTTCTCGCAATAAGCTACGTGCCCCGCCTTGCAGTTCGCGCATTCGCCGCAGCTGTTGAACGACAATACGACATGATCGCCCGGTACCACATGCGTAACATTTGCGCCGACGCTGTCGACGATGCCCGCACCTTCGTGACCGAGCACGACCGGCGGCGGAGGCGGGAAGTGAAAATGCATGGCCGTGATGTCGGAATGGCACAGCCCGGTGGCGACGATTCTGACCAAGACCTCGTCCGGCTGCGGAGCGGCGAGCGTCAGGTTCTCCTGCAAAAAAGGGCCCCCGGGCTGGCGGACGACGGCCGCTCGAATTTCCATGAATGCTCCTTGGGTTCACATGACTCAAACCAAGAAATGTTCCGGTGATTGCGCCAGCAGGCCGCCGTCGACGATCAAAGCCTGGCCGGTAATCGCGCGGGACTCGTCGCTTGCGAGGAAAAGTGCCGGGCCAGCGCAATCCTCAGCCAGCGTCCATCGCTTCAAGGGAGCGAGATTGGCGAATTTTTCCCGCAGTGCCTGGTCGGTCCCAATCGCCTCGCGAATCATTTCGGTGTCGACGGGCCCCGGGCAAATGGCATTGACTCGAATCCCGAACGGGCCCCATTCGCACGCGAAGGATTTCGTGATGCTGACGAGCGCGGCCTTCGATGCCGCGTACGGCGCGCCCAAGGGAACGCCGTTCAGCCCGCGAATGCTGGCCACCATGATCACGCTCCCGAAGCGTTTCGCCAGGAGATGCGGCGCCAGAGCTTGCAGCATGGCGAGCGGGCCTTCTAGATTTGTCTGCTGAACCGCACGCCACGCTTCCGGGGTCACATCACGCAACGGCCCGAATGGACCGCTCATCCCGGCGTTACTGACAACCACATCGATCCCGCCAAAACCGGCAAGGGCGGAGTTCACGAGACTCAGCACCTGCTGGCGGTCGCCCATGTCGGTTGGAATCACCAACGCCTTGCGCCCTAATTTCTCGATCTTGGCCTTGACCTCCTCGAGCTGCGGCACGCTGCGCGCGGCCAACGCGACATCGGCGCCCGCCTGTGCAAATTTAAGGGCGATCGCCGCGCCGATGCCGCGCCCTGCCCCTGTCACCAATGCATGACGTCCCTCAAGCAATCCCGCCATGGATACTCCTCAAATGAACGACGCCCTAGCGCACGATCCCACGTTCGCGCAAGCCCTTGATCTCGCCGGACGAGAATCCCAACTCGGCCAGTACTTCGTCCGTGTGCTCGCCCAGCAACGGCGCGTGGCGACGGTGTGCTCTCGCCGCGGCCGCCAAGCGGACCAGCGGACCAAGCTGGCGCACGACGCCGAATTGAGGGTGCTGGGTGCAGTAGACGGTACCGAGCCGCAGCAGGTCGGGATCGCCCAAATTGTCCCGCTCGCCGTTGTCGCGGCAGGCTTCCACCCAGACGTTGGCTGCCTCCAGCGCCGGGACCAGCGCAGCGAGTGGCCACTTGCGGATCTCCTCGGCGATCAGCCGCCCGACGTCGGCATCCCATTTATCGCGCGGCGCGGTGATGCGCTGCCCGAGATTCAAGACGTCGAGCAAGCGTCGCGCCATCGCGGCGTCGCGTGCGGCCACCGCCAGCCAGCCATCCGCAGCCTCATAGAGTTGCTCGGCCGGGTGGTAGCCCGTCTGTTCATGATTGAGCAGCGCTGCACCCGCAAATTGGCCATCGCTGCGTTGCACCAGTTCCGACAGCAGGAAGAGTCCTGCGTTCAAGAGACCAGCGCCGACCGCGGCGCCGGCGCCGGAGCGCGCACGCTGATAGAGACGCTGCAAAACCGCTGCTTCACCGATGAGCCCCGCAGCGAAATCCACCATCGAGGTGCGATTCCACAGAGGTGGATTGCCGACACCGCCCGCCCGCCAATCGTGACCGCACCAGGCCTGAAAGCACATGTCGAAGCCCGCGCCTTCAGCCCTGGGGCCGGTACTCCCGTAGGCGGCGCTTTCCAGCACGATCAGATCCGGCTTGAGCGCATGCAAGGTCTTCGCGTCGATACCGAGCCGAGCGGAGACGCCGGGACGGAAATTGTTCGTGACCACGTCGGCGCCGACGCACAGCCGCTGGGCGATCTGCAGGCCCTCCGGCAGCTTGAGATCAATCGAGATCGCGCGCTTGCCGCGATTCACCGAGGTGAACGCGCGGAAGATGTTGCGATTCGGATCGCCGGCCATCGAATCGACCTTGACGACGTCGGCTCCGAGATCAGACAAGAGCGCCGACGAATACGGCCCTGCGACGTAAGTGCCGAAATCGATGACCTTGACGCCGCTCAGCGGCGCCGGTGCGTCACGCCGGACATCCCTGCGCGGCGCGGGGGACGCGTCGCCGTAAACCGGGTGACCGATGTGGCGCACGCCATCCGGTTCGCGCACGATGATGCCGTTGTGCTCTACCTGCGGATCATCCCAACAGGCCCCCGGCGCGAGCACCGGTTCGGCGGGAAGACCCGCCGCCCAGATTGCCTGGAGAAGTTCTGCGCTCTGGAAGTTCGCGATGTGCTTCGCCAATACGTCGATGTCGCCAAAGAAATTTTTGCCGTCGGCGGTGGGCTTCGGCATACCGCTGTCGTTGATATCGACCGTCGGATCGTCGACCTTCAGAATCCGATAGAGGCGTCCCTTCGAGCCCGCAGAACCCAAGACCACCTGAACCCAGACGCCGTCAGCACACTTGAAAATCAGTGGCCATGGGTCTTTGGGCATCACGAAATTCGAGACCGGAGTCGGCTTCTCGGCCTCGCACCAAAGCAACATCGGCCAGGTCAGCGCTCCCTCGAAGAGCGACGTTGCGACGACTTGGCCACGGCCGCTCGATTCTCGCTGCAGGAGCGCGGCAAACAGCCCCGCCAAACCGTGCAGCGCAGCGCCGTAGTTCGAGGGCTCGAAGCTCATGAGCAGCGGGCGCCGCGAATAATGCTCGAAAGAAAGTCCTGATCGGGCTTGCACGAGCACATCGGTCGCGGGGCGCCCGGAATGGCGCGAGCCGGTTGGATACCCCTCGATATCCAGAACGACGAGCCCCGGGTGTCTCGTTTGCAGTGCCGCGGCGTCCCGGCGCCGCGCTGCGCCCGGATAATCCTCGCCTCCGACCAGGCACACATCGGCGGTCGCGAGCAGCGCATCGAGGCTCGGGCCTTCATTCCCCCGAAGGATCGTTGAACCGCGCCTCCAGACTTCATACGCGGGATAAACCTCGTAGAATGGATCGCCCGCCGCCGGCTCGAGGCGTGTGATGTCGGCGCCGCCCTCGCGCAGGAATTTCGCGACCAGAGCCGGTGCCATGCCGACGCCGAGATCGATGACCTTGAGCCCGCTAAGACCGGTATCCGATTTCATCAAGTTCGGCCCTCCCCGGACGATGTCTCGTCATTTCGGCAGCCAGCGCCAAGTATGCTAGCTTACCGATATCTTTGCCGCAAACAATTGCGAACATTCATCCGTACCCCCGACGGGGAGGCTCAGTACGCCAGGATCGGTTTGATGGTTTTGCCGGAGACACCTTCCGAAACCGCCGCATTGATCTGCTCAAAAGGATAAAGAGCCGACACTTTGTCGATCGGGAATGTCCCCTCGAGGAACTTGTCCACCAAGAAAGGAATGAACACGGGCGGATTCGCATCGCCTTCCACTACGCCCCGTATGACGCGTCCCGAGATCAAATGCATGATATCCGTCGACATGAACCGCTCAGGGCTCGCTCCAACCAGCGCGAGTTGTCCGCAGTTCTTGAGTGCGCGTATCGCAGCCTCGAGGACCTTGGGCACCCCTGTGGTATCGAGCGCGTAATCGGCCCCACCCACTTCGGTGAGCGCCTTGTCAAGATCGGTCGTGCTGGTATCGATCACATCGGTGGCACCGAGCGCCCGCGCCAGATCGAGCCGTGATTTGACGCGATCGACGGCCACGATACGTCGGCAACCCATGAGCTTCGCCGCAAACAAGGCGGCAAAGCCGAGTGCCCCGGTGCCGAAGATTACAAACGTCGAGTCCGGCGTCGGCTTCAGTACGTTGAGAACCGAGCCGGCGCCCGTCATCATGCCGCACCCGAGGGGCCCGAGGAATTTGAGAGGCGCGTCCGATCGCACCTTGATCACGTTGCGAGCCGGGGAAATCGAGTGCGTCGCAAACGACGACTGGCCAAAGAACGAGGCATTGAGAGGTTCGCCGCGGGCATTGTGTATGGTGGCTGAGCCATCGCTCCGTCTGCCGGCGAAATTGAGCAGCGGCTGGGATGAACAGTACGCGGGATGGTCCCCGGTGCATTGGCGGCACGTGCCGCAGCTGCCGAATGTCAGGACCACATGATCCCCTTTTGCCACGTTCGTCACGGCATTCCCGACCTCGACGACCACCCCGGCTCCTTCATGCCCGAGGACGTATGGCAGCGGCAACGGCAGGATCTGCTCGACAATTGCCACATCCGTGTGACAAACCCCGGTTGCCGTGAGTTTCACGAGCACTTCATCCGCACGCGGCGCCTCGAGCCTTACCGCCTCGATGATGAACGGAGTGCGAGGAGCGTGGACGACGGCCGCCTTGATTTCCATGATTGCGATCCCTTTCTATTGAGAACGTGAGACTGTTAGGCGTTCAGGAGCTTGCCGCGCAGCGGGAAATCGCCCTGCATGCGTCGCTCATGGATCCGTCCAGGTGTCGCGATCGATCCCGGCGTTCTTGCGCGAACGAGCCACGATGTCCCGGATCGCAGGACCAAGGCTCGTCGGGTCTTTGGATGCGTCAGTGGTTGCTCCGTGCTGCCACCCTTCGGCGACCGTGTACCCGTATCCCCACGATTCGAATACGCGGCCACTGATCCCCTTGGACTCGGGGCTCGCCAGCCAAGTGACGAGAGCGGCAGTCCAGATGGGCAGGCGCCGCTCGATCTGCTCGGGTGTCCACTGGGCGAGACCCTCCGTCAGGCGGGTATTGGCGCGTGGGGCAATCGCGTTCACCATGACACCGAGGCGCTGGAACTCACGCGCCGCCACAATGGTCAATCCCGCTATTCCGGCCTTCGCCGCAGCGTAGTTTCCCTGTCCTACGTTACCGAAGATGCCCGAGTGCGAGGTCGTGTTAATCACGCGACCGTCAACGGCATGCCCTGCTTTTGTCTGCTGTCGCCAGTAGTTCCCGGCGTAGTGCATGGGCAGGAATGTGCCCTTGAGGTGAACCCGGATGACCTTGTCCCAGTCCTCCTCACTCATATTGATGAGCAGCTTGTCGCGGAGAATTCCTGCGTTGTTGATCAGCACGTCGAGTTTCCCAAAGGTATCGACGGCTTGGCGAATCATGGTCTCGGCGTCCTTGCCGTCCGAGATATCCCCGGTGTTGAGAACCGCGGCGCCACCCGCGGCGCGGATCTCTGCCACGACTTCCTCGCCCGGCGTGTCACCGCCACCGCCGCCGTCCGGTGCAGTCCCGAGATCGTTGACCACGACCTTCGCACCATGCTCGGCCAACATCAGTGCATGGGCACGGCCGACCCCCCGACCGCCCCCGGTCACGATCGCGACCCGGCCATCACAAAGTTTCATGACTAGGCGATTCTCATGACGATTGCCCCATGCTACCCGCCAATCTCACATCATCCACTGCCCGCCGTTGACGCTGTAAATCTGACCGGTGATGCTCCTTGATTCCTCGTAGGTAAGGAACGCGGCGAGCGCAGCGACTTCGTGCATGTCCACGAATCGACCGATGGGTATCTGTGCCATCACCGTTCGGATGTCCACGATTCGATGCTTTTTATAGACGTCGCTGTCCGGATCCAGCATCTGCTGGATCTCGGGCGTCATTATTCCACCCGGTGAAACGCTGTTTACCGTGATGTTATATTTCGCAAACTCGAAAGCGAGTCCCGTGGTCAGCCCGTTGACACCACCCTTTGCCGCGTTATATCCGGCATGGGAATAGAGTCCCGTGTGCACCGAGTCGGCGCTGATGTTGACGATACGCCCATATTTGCGTTCGATCATGTGCGGCAGCACCGCCCGTGTACACCAGATCGTCGTCCAGAGGTTGCGGTTGATGGTCTCCCGCAAGGTCTCCGCCGTGTGCTCGAGGAAAGGCCGTATCAACCCGCCGCCGGCGTTATTCACAAGGATGTCAACCCGGCCCCAGCGGTCTAGCGCCATCTTAACGGTAGCCGCCGCACCTTCTTCCTGGCTCAAGTCCTGCCCGATCCACGCGACGTCCGGCACCCCGGCCTCGCGAGCCTTCGCCGCCACTTCGGGTAGGCCGTCGCCGTTCACGTCTGCGAGCAGCAGCGCCGCGCCGTCCGACGCGAAGCGCTCGACCAATGCGACACCCAATCCGCGTGCTGTCCCCGTAAGGATGGCCACCTGAGAAACCAACTTCTTTGACACGCTGCAGCTCCATTGGCGGGGGAAACTGACCTATACCATCAACCAGTATGTACATCCACTAGTGCGCAAGTATACGATAAGTTACCGGTCCGGTTGCTCGTTTTCGGCGTTGACGGCGACAAAGACGCAGCAACCCACGCGCTCGGCAAGGGAGGCGCGCTGCTGCGGACCGGACCACCAGAAACCGCCCTCCGGCTGGGGGTAATGCCCGAGTACGATGAGATCGATCGCCAGTCGCTTCGCGCAGGCCGCGATCTGGTCGAGCGTGTTGCCGGTCGCCAAATACCCCTCGGCCACCACCCCACGCCCTTTCAGCCACTCGAGCGACTCATCCAGCAGCTTTCGATAGCCGCGCGAATCGTCGACCAGGCACGCGTGCCCGGTCGCGCCCGCAATGACCGCTGCATCGGCGAGACCGCTTGGTATGATCGACAGCACATGCACGTGTGCGCCGAGAAGGATTGCGAGTTCCGCCCCACGCTTGAGCGCCCGACGCCCCGCCTCGGATCCGTCATAGCAAAGCAGCACACGCTTGAACATGTGCCCGATTGTAGCGCGCTTTTGCGTCTAGCCCAATTTAATTATCTTGCATAAGGTATGCTTGTATATCACGCTCTTCGGACGCACCGTGGGCATCGTCGGCGTCCATCGCGGCTGACTCCGCTCTCGCCCGCCGGCCAAATGCCCATGGACGGAGACAAATTGTTTTCATAGGGAATAGCTCACTGCTAGAGTGCTGCGTTCTATGAGCGACATGCCCCAAGCCGCGCCCCCCGCGGCATTGCCTCCCCTGCGCGGATCGCAGCTTTTTCTGTTGACCGTGGCGATCGCGCTCGCCACGGTAATGGAATTGCTCGACATGACTATCGTCAACGTGTCGATCCCTTCCATCTCGGGCAGTCTCGGGGTCAGCGTTTCGGAGGGAACCTGGACTATCAGCTCTTACATGCTGGCCTCCGCGGTCATGCAGCCGTTGACAGGGTGGCTCGGCAGGCGCTTCGGCGAGGTTCGCACCTTCACCACGTCGATCATGCTGTTTGTGGTTTTCTCGGCCCTGTGCGGACTCGCGATCAGCATGCCGATGCTGGTGGTTTGCCGCATGCTGCAGGGATTGGTGTCCGGACCCTTGCTGGCCTTGGGACAGGCGCTGCTGCTGCGCAATTACCCGTCCGATAAGCGCGGGTTGGCTTTGGGCCTTTGGGGCATGGTGATAATCACGGCGCCGATTTTCGGCCCGATCCTCGGCGGCTACATCACCGACAATCTCTCTTGGCCCTGGCTGTTCTATATTAATGTTCCTGTCGGGATGCTCTCGTGGTTCTTGGTTTCAAATCTCCTGAGCAATCGGGAATCCACGCGCGTCAAACTGCCGATCGACCTGGTCGGTCTGATCCTGCTCGTGGCCGGGGTGGGCAGCCTGCAATACACCCTCGACAACGGTAACGAGTTGGACTGGTTCAGCTCGCCGGCCATCATCACGAGCTCGATTGTCGCGCTCATCAGCTTGACGTTCCTGATCCCTTGGGAGCTCACCGACCGGCATCCCGTCATCGATTTGCATTTTTTTGGAAGGCGCAATTTCCTGATCGGAACGCTATGCGTTTCCTTCGCGTATTTCGCCTTCATGGGAGCCAACGTAATCTTTCCAATTTGGCTGCAGACCACGGCGGGTTTTACCGCCACATGGGCAGGCGTCGCGGTAGCGCCCGTCGGTATCCTCTCGCTGTTCATTTCACCGATTCTCGGCCGCAACATTCATCGCGTGAATTTGCGCTGGGCGCTGACCTTCGCGTTCTCGGTATTCGTGTTCACCATGTATTGGACTTCGCACCTGAATGAGACCGCGACGCTGATGCAATTGGCGAGCCCGCGCTTCTGGCAAGGTCTCGGGGTATCGTTCTTCTTTCTCTGCCTGAATCAAATCACTCTCTCCGCCGTCGCTCAGGATGAGCTCGCATCCGCCACCGGCCTGAGCACCTTCATGCGCACGATTTCAGGCAGCATTTCAACGGCGGTGACCATCTGGCTGTGGAATCGGCGAACGGACTTTCATCACGCCGTTTTGTCCGAACACATCCGAAATTCGTCTCAAGCGTGGACGAATACCCAAACGAATTTGCAATCCCTGGGAATTTCGGGCAACGCCGCCCTGCAATATGCCGATCGGACGATCACTGCCCAGGCGATGACGCTGAGCTTCAACGACCTGTACCACGTGTTCTCCATCATGTTCATTTTCTTGATACCGTGGATCTGGCTCGCTAAGCCGCCCTTCACCGTGCGCGGAACGCCGGGCAGGCATTAGCCGCACCGGAATTGCACCCGCCGTAAACTATACCGCTTGCATATAAGTCTAATACGTACTAATTTATTGTGAGTGCGATGTCGAGCCGTCGCGGATCCGTATGAGGGCACAGTAGTATCGGCATGAGGCCAGCGTACAATGACGTCCCCAGAAACTGTAGTGATCGTCGGTTCCGGGCTTGCCGGCGTGACTGCGGCGGGCACCGTGCGCGAGTCGGGCTTCGCCGGACGAATCGTACTGATCGGCGAGGAGCCCGAACTGCCGTATGACCGCCCTCCGCTGTCGAAAAGCGTACTGGTGCACGACAACCTGGAACCGCTCGTCGCCGCCCATCTTCCCACTGACATCGCGCTCCGTTCGCCCGAGGGGATCGCCTTGCGTCCGAGGAAATGGTACTCGGATCATCGGATTGAGCTCATGCTCGGGCGGCGGGCCACGCGCCTCGATGTCGCCGCCCATGCGGTCGAACTCGACGGCGACCAGCGCGTCACCTATGACCGCGTTCTGCTCGCGCTGGGCTCGAGCCCACGCCGTCTGCCGGCCTTGGAATCGGGACCTGCGAATCACAAGTATTTACGCACATTGCAGGATGCACTCGAGATAAGGCATCGGCTCCAACCAGGCAGCAAGATCGTACTACTCGGCGGAGGCGTCATCGGAATGGAAGTCGCCGCGAGCGCAGCGCTGCGCGACTGCGAAGTGACCGTCGTCGAGCTCGCGCCGCGCATCATGGCGCGTGCGCTCTGCCCCTCGATCGCGGAGCACGTGGCCGCATATCACCGCGCGAAAGGCGTCAAGCTCGAGCTCGATGCGCATGCCGTCGGGCAGGCATCGGATCCGAATCGGGGCCTCAAACTCAAGGACGGGACCGTCATTACCGCGGACCTCATCGTCATCGGCATTGGCGTGACTCCCAACACGGAGCTCGCGCGGGGCGCGGGCATCGAGTGCGACGATGGCATCCTCGTGGACGAGTTCGGCTCAACCAGCGCGCCGGATGTGTATGCCTCCGGCGATGCCGTGCGCTACCCGGACGAATTTTTCGGCCGTCGAATTCGCGCCGAAAACTGGATGCACGCCCAAAACCAATCGCTGGTCGTCGCGAAGAACTTATTGGGCTCGCGAGAACCCTATCGCCAGGTATCCCACATGTGGTCCGATCAATACGACCTCAAAATTCAGGTAGCCGGCGTGGCCGATACGCCGGACTCCGTGCTGCGAGGCGCACTCGAGGCCAACAAATTCCTGATGTTTCACCTGGCCGGCGGAAAAATCGTCGGAGCGACGAGCATCAACGAGCCGCGCGACATGAAGTTCGCGCAGCGACTCATCGAAGCGCGGGTGCCGGTCGAGGCCGAGACGCTCAAGGATCCCGCCTTCAACCTGAAGAAGGCGGCGGCTCGCTGACCGAAGTGCGAGGAGCTAATCGCGACGCCAGCACACATTACAGTCGATTACGGTGCGCTAACGGTGCGGCCGCACCGTTTTGGACCTTTTGTTGGATCGCTGGCGAAAATATCGCCATTCTCGATGGGCGCGGCGCGGCATGAGAATTGCATACTGCTCTGTAGAGCAGTATTCATCGCCAATCCAAGGAGCACAACCCCATATGCGCAACTCGAGCGATTCGACACGAGCGAGGCCACCATCTTCGCTCAGCGAACCGAGGACTGATAAGTTGCCTACACAAAGACAGTCAACGATTTCGGAATCCGTGACGGTCGATGGCCGCCCCATGTCCATCGGCGCCCTGATTCACGATGTGGCACGCCTCCGGCGGCACGCCTTCGATGAGCATGCCAAACCCATGGGGTTGACGCGATCCCAGTTCTCCGTGCTCGCCCATCTCGGACGACATCCTGGCGGGAGAATGAACCAAAGTGAAATTGCCTCCGCCCTCGAGGTGGGCAAAGTCACGTTGGGCGGACTCGTCGATCGACTCGAAGCAGGCGGGCTGGCACGCCGGGAACTCTCGGGCGAAGACCGGCGCGTCAAGCGCATTCGGCTCACGAGCAAGGGCCGCCGCGCCTTGGAGAATGCGCAGCGAATGCGGCCGAAGCTGGACGAGTTCATCATGCGCGATCTCCCGGAAACCACTCGCGGCCAATTGGCCGGCGCCCTGGCCGCAATGCGCGCGAATTTGCTCGCCATGGAGCGCGGGCGGCGGCCCCGCCCGAAGCGCAACTGACTCATCGCACTAGCGTGGAGACCCGGGTCGCGTCGACTCGGGTCTCGTCGGCTAGGGCCGCGCCGGTCAGGCGCGCAGCGTAATTCGCGACAGACTTTTGGCCAGATCCGCTTGCAGCCGCGCGAAAGTGCTGAGTGCGATGGTCACGGGATCGATGTCATCCGCCTCTCCGTGGATGAGCGAGTGCAGCACCGTGCCGCAAAGAACGGCGTTGCGCAATGGCCGCCAGACCTCAAAGTAGTCTAGCTGGAAATCCGTGACGCGCTGTCCTCCGTGAGAATAATATTCCGCCAGAAAATCCGCCCAGGGCATGAACCGTTCCACCGCCGGCCGGCACGATGCGAGATCTTCGGCAGCATCGCCGAGGTGGGCGAACGCGTGAACCACGGTCGCCTGCCCGAGTCCGGCATCGATGTTGCGCCGTAGCCAGATGAAGGCGGCCTCGATGATGATGGACGGAAACGGCTTTTTTGCGGTCCACCAATCGTAGTAGTGCTCAAGCAGCTGTTCGGTGTGCGGAACGGCGGATCCGCGCATCGACGGGTCCTCGATCATCTCCGCACCCGCGGCGTGGACGGCGGCTAGCGCCCGAGCGAGTGCGTGACCGGTTGCCGGAACTTTCTTGAACGCACCGTCAATCAGATCGCCGGCGGTCTCTCCGGGCATGCGGCGAAAGACAATGAACGGAAATCCGAACACATCGACATTCGTTTCCAGCCACAAGGGTTCGGGGACCGGCAGCCCGCGCCTCGCGACGCGATCTAGCAGCGGGAATTCATCGCTGACACTCGTTCCCACGCCCCGGCCGGTATCCATCCGAAGCACCAAGGCGGGAGGAAGGTGAGCCGGCCGCTCGAGTTCCACCAGAATAGTGCGCTTCGATCGTCCCCCCGGAATATCGACGACCGATTTCACGCGTACTTCGCGCGAACCTCGCGGATGCGTCTGAAGATATCGCTCCAGCGCCGCTGCTGTCACCGCCTGCACCGACCACATTCCCACCGGCTTGACGGCCGCTACCGCAGATTCGTAAGCGTCGCGCATGGCTGCCTCTGCGCCCACCACCTGCGCCAGCAACGAGTCGAAGCTTGCATCGGCCGCTTCACCTTCTTCCGCTCGGGCCAGCGCAACCAGCAATCCCTCGAGAGTCCCCGCGACTTCCGGGATGCCGACGAAGATGGGATTGTCATCGAGCGACGCGAAGTTCGCAGGAAGCTCGGCGACCCCGCCACGCTGCGCCAGTCGACGAGCCTCGACGAGTAAGCCGGCGTATTGCTCGGAAAATGCAGCGCGCAGTATGGGCAGTTGAACGTACCCCGCGACCAGCCGCAGCAGGGCGGCATCGGATCGTTTGGCCCGATCCTTTGCAAGTGCGCTCGCGAGCTCCGGCTGCAGAGTGTTTCGCAGCGTGCTCCACAGGAGGAGCAGCGCGTTGCGTTCGAGAGACCGATCGTTCAACGGTATTTACCCCTAACGCAGCGACTTGGCGATGTTGACCTTTTGAATCTCCGACGTTCCGCCATAGATCGGCTCCACACGCGCATAGGAGTAAATGCGGGAGATTGCACTTTCGGTCATGTAGCCATAACCGCCGTGGAGCTGCAGGCAAGTGTCCGCAACCCGGTATTCCATCTCCGTGAGCCATAGCTTCGCTATCGTCGCCGTCGTCGGATCGAGTTCCCCCGCAACTATCTTGCGCAGCACGCTGTCCAGAAAACCTTTGCCCACCGCGATTTCTGTCTTCATCTCGGCGAGCTTGAACTGAGTGTTTTGGAAATCGAACACGCGCTGCCCAAACACTTTGCGGTTCTTTACGTATTCGAGCGTCAGGCCGAATGCGAGCTCGGCGACGGCCAGCGCGCGTGCCGCGATGATCGTGCGGTCCGCGATGAAGGTTCCCTTGAGCACGGTCTTCAGGGCCTCGCCCTCGGTGCCGAGAATGCAATCGGCGGGTACGCGTACGTCGTCGAAAAAACACTCGCCGACGCTGGAGGCGCGCATACCCAGCGTGTCCATCCGCTTGGCGACTACTCCCGGTAATTTACTATCGACCAAAAACATCGTCATGGCACCCCGCCCCTGCTCGATATCTCGGTCAGTCTTGGCAACCACGTAGAGCAGATCAGCCTTATCGCCGCTGCTCATGTAGCATTTATTGCCGCCGAGCAAGTAATCCCCGCCTTGCTTACGCGCGCGCGACTGCAGGCCGCTCACATCGCTGCCGCTTCCGGGTTCGGTCAAGCCCAGAGCCTGCACGACGTCGCCGCGGAGAATTCCCGGACACCAACGTTGTTTCTGTTCGTGGGTACCGTGCGCGACCAGCACGGTCGTCATGACGTCGGTCGCAATCGCCGCCCCGACGCTGGCCCCGCCCACGAAACGTCCCATTTCCTCGTTCTGGATGAGGTTATAGAGAAAATCGCCGCCCGGACCACCGTATTCCTCGGGTATTGCCATTCCGACGAGACCCGCATGTGCGGCCTTTCTCCAGAACTCCTTGTCCGTTCCCTTGCCCTCCTTTTCCCAGCGTAGATAGTGCGGTTCGAGCTCTTTCTCGTAAAATCGCCGGCAGGTTTCCCGGAAAATCTCGTGCTCCGCAGTGAACACCGAACCGAGACGTGCGCCGTCAACCTTCGCGTCGGATTGCATACGTATTTCGGATGATTTCATCAGCGCTCCAAGTGTAAAGCGACCCGGCCCGCCACGCCGTCGATGTCAAGCCGCCGGTACTGAGTCCGCGCCCTTTGACGCCGCACGAATCAGCCGGAAGCACCTGCGGACTTCCTCAATGAAGAGTTCCGGCTGCTCGAAGGCGGCGAAGTGGCCGCCTCGAGGCAGCTCGTTCCAATAGATCACCTTCGAGTAGCGCCGCTCGACCCATTCGCGCGGCGGCTGCGAAAGCTCTTTCGCGAAAAGGCTGCAGCCGGTCGGGATGCATACTGGCTCGGAGTTTGCCGCAAAAGCTCTGCGAAAACTCTCCCAATACAGCCGCGCTGAAGATGCGCCATTGGCAGGCAGCCAATACAACATGACGTTGTCGAGCAGTTCGTCGCGGCTCAAGACATTTTCGGGATGGCCGTTGCAATCCGTCCAGGACCGGAATTTCTCCAAGATCCATGCCGCTTGCCCGACGGGAGAGTCAACCAGGCTGTATCCGAGCGTTTGGGGCCTGGTGGACTGAAGAATGGAGTAGCCGGATTCCGTTTCGCTGTAGTGTTTTCTCAGCGCCAACGCCTTCGCCTCGGGGGGAGTCGGGTTCTTCGCCGCATCCCGCCGCGGGATTGCCAATGGCATGTTGAGATGGATCCCGCGACAGCGGCCGCGGTTTTGCATGCCGATTTGCGTCGTGACGGCAGCCCCCCAATCCCCACCCTGCGCGACGTACTGCGGGTAGCCGAGCCGCGCCATGAGCTCGTCCCACAATTCGGCGATTTTTTCCACGCCGTAGCCGCGGCCCGGCGGTTTGTCCGAGAAGCCATACCCCGGCAGCGACGGGCAGACGACGTGAAATGCGTCCATCTCGTGGCCGCCGTGCGCTCCGGGGTCCGTCAACGGCTCTAGGACCTTTTGAAACTCGACGACCGAACCCGGCCACCCATGAGTCATCAATAGGGGCAGCGCATGCTCATGAGCCGAGCGCACATGTATGAAGTGGATGTCGATATCGGCAAGACGCGTCTTGTATTGCGGGAAGCGATTGAGCTGCGCCTCGCGCGAACGCCAGTCGTAATCTCGTGCCCAATAGTCGATGACATCCTTCAGATAGCTCAACGGCACGCCTTGCGACCAATCATCGACCGTTTCCGGCTCCGGCCATCGCGTGGCGAGCAGACGCCGCCTGAGATCCTCGAGTTCGGTCTCCGTTGCTTCAATTCGAAAAGGCCTGATGCCGCTCATGGTTCCGTTCCCGATTCCCTAGAATATCGTCAGCGAGTTAGTCAGCGCTTCGCCTTGTATCTGCAGGACGTCCCAATGCTCGATCATGAGACCTGATTGGTCCACGCGAAAAATGTCGACGTTCGTCGACCTCTCGCCGGCATTGCGGTTTATTCCCGCCATGAAGAGGCTCAAATGCAGGAACACGAGATCACCCTCTGCTCCGAGGTGATGTATTTCGATGGGAAACGGAGCGCCGGTCGCCTGAATATGCCCGCGAATATCGTTGTCGAGTACTTCCTTGATTCGTGCGAAGCCGCCGGGCATATCGGGATTATGTTGAACGTAGCTTTCCGCGTAATACTTTGCGACCAGCGACGAATCGCCCTTCGCCCACAACTCGTCCAGCATTTCGCGAACGCGCGCCTTGAGCTGCCCACGATCGAGGGTCACCGGCGTCGGCGCCGGCGCCGGCGCGGGCGGTGCTGCGGTGAACCATTCATCGATATCTCCGGCGGTGCGGCCAAGCGGTTGGCGCACGTTCCAGTGGGCGCAGACACGGCCCTCTTCATCGAACCGGAACACATCGCTCCCGGCAACGGGCACGGGCCCGGGATACTTGACATGGGTGAACACGAAATCGCCGTCGCAGATGATGCGCTTGACCTCGTTAGGCAACGGCCCCGACGCGCGCAGGCGCTGAAGCAACGCTTCGCATCCTGCTGCCGGCGCAAGACCTCTCGCAAAGCGCGGAACGTGCGGGACGTAGGATCTCGCCACGAGCCGGTGCAGCAAGTCCATCCGTCCCTTCAGGAGGACATCCTCGTAAAAGATCAAAATCGCATCCCAATGAGATGCCTCTGCACCGCACATCGCTGTCATAGCCGCCAGCCGCCATCAACGGTGAGCGCATCCCCCGTGATGTAGCGGGCCGCCTGCGACGAGAGGAACGTCACCGCGGCTGCGACGTCGGCCGGGTCGCCGAGCGCGCCCATCGGAATCTGCGCCACGATGGCCTGCATCGCCTTCTCCTGAACTTGCCCACCGATGCCGTCAGCGAGCTTGCCGCCGGCGAGCCATCCGGATCTCACACAATTGGCCCGCACGCCGTATCGGCCGTATTCTTTGGCCACGACCTGCATCATGCTTTCAATCGCGGCCTTCGGCGCCGACGAGAGCACGCTCATCGGAACGTGCCGGGCGAATTGGGTCGTGGTGACCGCCGTGAGGCTGCCGCCGCCCTGACCCTTCAAGATCGGCAGCGCCGCGTGCACGAGGTTGAAGCACGCATGCGTGTCCATGGCGAAAGTCTTGATCCAATCCTCTTCCCGGATCTGTCCCACGAAGTTGATGGGCACCGAAGGGCCTGCCGCATAGATGACGCTATGGATCTTGCCGAATCGACTCCGCGCATCCGCCAGTGTATGCGCTACGGAGGCGGAATCCTCGAGCGCCAGTTGTACGCACTCGACGCGCCGCCCATCACGGCCCGCGGCTTCTCGCACGCGCGTCGCTGCATCGAAATTGCGGTAATAGGTAAACAATACATCGCTGCCGGCGGCGGCGAAAGCCTGCGTGATCGCGGCGCCAATTCCGCCACTGCCTCCCGCGACGAACGCCACACCCTCATTGAAACTGAATGCGCGAACGCCGCTTTGCATGCCCGTGCTCCCGAACCACGCCGGATGATGGTTGATCTACCGGCCTCTGAGTTGGACTAAACCTCGATGAACACCTCGCCGTTGGCGATGGTGACAGGGAAGGTTCTGAGTGCCTCCGTGCAGGGCAGCGCACAAGGCTGGCCGCTTCGGATATCGAACTTACCCTCGTGCCAGCTGCACTCTACAATGTAGCCCTGAAGGTCGCCCTCGTCGCTCAAGGACGAGCTGCCGTGCGTGCACAGATCCTGAGTACAATAGAATTCTCCGTCCGCGGTCCGGTACACGGCGAGGGCCGGCAGTCCCGGCGGCGACACCTGAAGCATCGAGCCGGTCTCGATGTCATCGACTCCACACAGGCGCACGCGGGATTTGGCCTCATTCATGTGACGAGATTTCCGATAAATGTATGTCGTATATTATACGCTTACTGGCCATATGCTAGCGATCCCCTAGGAGTGTTTTATCCATGGCCGAGGAAAGCAGCGCCCGACTGTTGCGCGCGATTGCCGAGGAGCTCGCGCAGCGTTTAATGCCCGAGCTGAGCTCGGCGGATGCACGCGAACGGGCGGCTCTCGCCCGCCTCGTCCTCGAGCATTTGGCGGCGGACATCGATGTGCTGGCGGTGGCCGCGGCACAGTGGATACCGGCGTTTCGCGCAGCTCTCGAGGAGGTCCTTCAGACTTTGCCGCCTGCTCTCTTCGCCGAGCAATTACAGAGTTGGCGCGCCGATCTCGCCGGCATCCCGATTGAATACGGAGCGGCGCGGGAACGCGAGGTCAGGGCGCTGCGCACCATCGCGGCGGCCCTCGTGCGCCGCGCGACGGACCTCGCGGGCAATCATGGAGGCGGTCCAGCAGCTGATGCCGCCATCACGCAGACGCTCGGCAGGCTCGGCACCCTGGATCATCAGTGGCTTACCCGTTACGACGCGGCGCGGCAGCAAAAAAACGTCTCTTCCGGTACTTCGGCTGGACCTGCCAGCAGGCAGGATGCATCGGCAGCGCAGCTGGACCCAGCGTTGGTTACCCGGTACCTGCGCCGCCGCTTTCCCGGCGCCCCGCACCTCGCGGCGAGCGCGGTAGTGCCAATTCCCGGGGGGCGCTCCAAGAAGACCTTTTTCATCTCCCTTACCGGCTCGGCCACGCTGCCGACGGAGGTCGTGATGCGCCAGGATTATGCGCTGCGCTATCAAGGGACCAAGGTCCGGGATGAGTACACCCCACTCGTGAAGCTCGCCGCACTCGGCCTCGCGGTACCGCGCCCGCTGTTGCTCGAAGCCGAGGACTCCGAGCTCGGGCCGCCCTTCATCTTGGTCGAACGGCTGCGCGGAACACCGCCAGGTTCATATTTCGGGATGCGCACGCCCTGCCCGGGCGCCTTTGCCGAGCTCGCCCGTCTGCTCGCCCAACTTCATCGCGTGCCGCCGGGTGAGCTGGGCCTTTCGGCTGGAGCTGCTCCTGCGGATAGTCTGTTGCAGCTGATCGAGACCTATCAAGCCAAGTGGCGCGAGAATGCCACCATCGCCTCCCCGCTCATCGATTATGCCTACGCCTGGGCCCGAGGCGAATGCGTCGAGGGTGCGGGCACCGCGGCGGCCGTGCACGGCGATGCTGGGCCGTACAACCTGTTGGTCGAGGGCGATCATCTCACCGCCGTGCTCGACTGGGAATTCTTGCACCTCGGGGATCCGGCGGTGGACTTGGGGCTCGTGCGCGTCTATGCCGAGGAATTCATGCAATGGGAAGAGTTCATGCGCCTCTATCGCGCCGCGGGTGGCGTTCCCGTAGCCGAGCGACGCGTGCGCCTCGCCATGCTCGTGAATTTCCTGAAAGGCACCACCCTGGTTGCCACCTCCGCGCGCAATTTCGAGGAAGGCTGGACCCGTGAGTTCGTCAAGGGCGCCAATTCATTCACAGGCCAGCGTTTGATCGAGCTACGAATCGCCGGACTCTTGCAGCGCTTTGGTGCAGTGTGAGCGGGAGACACGAAATGCGCACGAGACCTGCCTCATCAGTTTGCTAATCGACAACCCAGGTTACGGCCTCGTCCGGGTCTGCTCGCCCCGTCCGAAATTGATTGGCCGCATGGCCGGCATCTTCGTAACCGAAGGAAATACCGCATACGATTTGGCGGTCCTGCCCAAGGTTGAAATATTGCCGCACGAAGGGAGAATAATGCGCCAGTGCCGCCTGTGGGATCGAGGCAACGCCCAGACTTTGCGCGAGCAGGACGAAGTTACTGACATAGGCGCCGCAATCGATGGCCCCATACGCGCCCAAGTCCCGATCCGTGGAAATGATGGCAACATGCGGCGCACCAAAGAGTCGAAAATTCTCCAGCGCTTGACGGGCGGCGCCTGCTCGATCCCCACGAGCCACCCCCACGCTCTGGTACAGCTGCCATCCGACTTCGCGCCGCCGCTGCAAATAAGCGCCGGAGTATTGCGGACCCGGGAAATCGAAATGCGCGGGAGCCGAGACAGGCTGAGCCGTTGCATGATCGAACAATGCCCGGCGAAATCGCTCCGTCCCCGCGCCTTCGGTTATCACAACCTGCCATGGCTGTGAGTTGCACCAAGAGGCGGTGAGCTGAGCCAGCGCCACGATTCGATGTACGATCGATCGCGCCACGGGATTCGGCTGAAAACCTCTGCAGCCGAAGCGCTTGCTCAGCAGCTTGGCCATGACGCCGAGGTCCGGCGTGTCAATTGCCGACGGAACGATTGCCTCTTCACGAATCACTTGATTTTTCCATCCTCGCTCTGGCTTTCGCGCGGCCACGCTACGTCAACGATGCTATGAGGACCCGCGACAAATTCCACGGACGGCTCATTGCTGCTTCGGCGCCGGCATTCCGCCGACGGGGACGCGCATCTGGTCGCCAAATCCGGTCCAGGCGACCGGTGCCGCCGCGGCGAGCGCGGCTTGCGCCGGCGGCAATGTCCGGTCCCACTTGATCCCGAGAATTCGCTTTGCCGTCACGCCATCTGATGCGTTCGATGAGAGCCACACTGCCGGCGCAGCCATGCAATCAGCAGGAATGAGGGCTTCCGGCGGAACTTTGACTCCCATGGTCATCCGCGTGTCGGCGGGACCGCCGGGTGCTAATACGTTGGCGGTGACCCCTGTTCCGGCGAGGTCGGCCGCCATTACCGCAGTGATTGCTTCCAACCCGGCTTTAGATACGCTGTAAGCGGCTTGGCCCGGAAAGAGCATGGTGCTGAGACTGGTCGTCACGTTGACGATTCGTCCCCAACCCGACGAAATCATTTGGGGAGCGACCAAACAGGCGAGCCGCACGGCCGCGAGAGTATTGATCTGCAGGAAACGGCGGTAATCGTCATCCGTGATCGTCCAAAACTTGATCGGATTTTCCCAAAAATCAGGCCGGATGGATCCCGTTCCGATGCCTGCATTGTTGAACAAAACGTCGACGCCGCCGAATGCGCGCTGCGCCGCATCGACAATCGTGTCGACCTGGGCGGCCTGCCGGACATCGGCCAGGTGGATGACGGCCTGATCCGCCGCGGCTTGGGCTTCCCCAACGGTCTCCTCCAGCGCGTACCGGTCGGTAGCGGTGAGCAGGACTTGCGCGCCGGAGCGAATGCAGGCGATGGCCATGTGTTTCCCAAGTCCGCGCGCGGCGCCGGTGACGATGATGCGCTTTCCGGTCAATTCCATACATGACTCCTGCCCTGCAGATCTGGACTTCATAAGATAACTCATGTACCGTCTGCATACGTACTAAAACGCTGCGAGCGGCTGACACGATGACGCGGGCTCCCGAGCAACGTACCGGGCTAGTGCAGATCGACCGCGAACGGCTGCGGTTCAGGGTCGATCGCCGCACGTACTCCGATCCAGAGGTTTTCCGGCGCGAGCGCGATACGCTGTTCAGACGGTGCTGGCTATACGCCGGTCACAGCTCGGAGTTTTTGCAAGCGGGGGATTTCGTCACACGTACGATCGGCGGATTCGACCTGATTCTGGCACGCGATCGCGGCGGCCAGGTCGGCGCTTTCTACAATGCATGCACCCATAGGGGTTCTACGATTTGCCGCGAAGCTCGCGGCAACGCCCGCGTCGTAACCTGCCCGTACCACGGATGGGTATTCGATCTTCAGTCGGGACAGCTGCGCGATAAAGCAACTAAAAGCGGTTACCCGGCAGATTTTAATTTCGACGGCGCGTATGACTTGCGCCGCGTGCCGCGAATCGAGGCGTATCGTGATTTTCACTTCATCAACTACGATTCGGGCGCGGTCAGCTTGGAGCAGTATCTCGCCGGTGCAGTCGAGTACTTGGATCTCGTCGCTGATCAGTCGGATTCCGGATTAGAGGTCATCGCGGGAGGCCAGGAATTGTATACTCCTGGCAATTGGAAATTGCTCATCGAGAACAGCTACGATGCTTATCACGGCCCTACGTTGCACCGCTCTTATTTCGAATTCCTTGACACGCGAGCTTCTAACAAGAACATGGTCGCGACTCAGCGCGGGTACGGTTTGGGGCTCGGGAACGGCCATGGCGCTTTTGAGATAGAGCTCAACTCCGGCCGGCCCGTGGCCCAGTGGATCGCACCTTTTGGGGAAGAAGCCAAGCCGAAGATAGAGGCCTTGAAAAGCGCTCTCGTCAATCGATTCGGAGACGCGCGCGCCGAGAGAATCGCCGAGCGCCAGCGCAATCTCATTGTTTTCCCTAATCTCGTGATCAACGACAACATCGGACTTTCGGTTCGGACGGTGTATCCGCAAGGTCCCGATAAATTGATGGCCTATGTATGGGCGCTCGGCACGCGCAACGAAGATCCGCTGTTGCGCAAGATCCGGTTGGACAATTACCTGACCTTCGTCGGACCCGGCGGATTTGCCACACCGGATGACTTCGAAGCCTTTGCATTGTGCCAGCGCGGCGTCGATTTTACGCCGCCCAGCTGGAGTGATATCTCCAAGGGGATGACTCGCGACGAGGATCTATTGCGGGCCAAAGCCGATTTTACCGATGAAGCCCAGATGCGCGGCTGGTGGGCGCAATGGGACCGCATGCTCGGCGGAGCAGAACGGCTCGACGCATGAGCGGGATCATCAGACGCGAGGAAGCGGAAGACTTCTTATACTTGGAAGCGCGGCTGCTCGATGAATGGCGTTTGGAAGATTGGGAAAGGCTTTTTACCGATGACGGCCGCTATCTCGTGCCGCCTGTAGGCATCGACAATCCGGCCTCCGCAGATCCGGCCAACATGCTTTTCCTGGTCGCGGACGATCGCACTCGCATCCACCAGCGGGTACTTCGATTGATGAAGAAATCGGCACATGCCGAATATCCGCATTCGCGCACTCGCCACTGCATAACGAACGTCGAACTGCGCGGGCATGATGACGTCGGCACCAAGGTTTCAGCGGCATTCGCCACGTATCGCGTACGGCGCCGCGAGGTAATTGCATACGTGGGACAGCTGCTGTACACATTGGTGCGCGTTGGAGGCACGCTCGCAATTCGTGAAAAGAGAGCCTGCCTTGACCTCGACGTGCTCTCGCCGCAAGGCAGCCTCGCGCAACTCGATCCGTCTAGCGCCCACCCGTAATGGGTAAGATCTCGCCGGTGATGGAGCGTGACTCGTCGGAGGCGAGAAATAGGGCCGCATGCGCAATCTCGAGGGGATCGATGAGACCCAGAGGCTGCACCTCCACGGCTTTTTTGGCAGCCGGGTTTGCCGCGATCATGGCGAGAATTCTCTCCGTGCCGACGGCCCCCGGGGCGAGCGCGTTGACACGCACCTTGTCTCCTACGAACTCAGCTGCCATCGAACGGGTCAGAGCGATCACGCCGCCTTTTGCCGCGGTGTACGCGTCTCGTCCCACTTGGCCCTTGATTCCGACCACTGACGCATTATTGATGACGGAGCCGCCTCCTGCCTTGACGATGTGCGGAATGGCGAACCGGCAACAAAGAAACGTGCCCAAAAGATCGATTCTGATGACGCGCCAGAATTCATCCAGCGAGGCTTCGGTAACGAGTCCATCCGCATTGGATGAGCCGCCCGCGTTGTTGAATAGCACATTGAGCCGTCCAAAGGTACGCACTGTGGCAGATATCGACTCCTCGACACTTTGACCCTCCGAGACGTCGGTGCGTACGAAAATCGCCTCGCCGCCGTCCTTCGTGATGCGCTCTACCACTGCTTCGCCCTCGGCGGCGCGCCGGCCGGCAACGGCAACCTTTGCTCCCTCGCGCGCGAACAGGCACGCCGCTACCGCACCGATCCCTGCGGTCGCTCCGGCGATGAAGACTACCTTACCGTTCAAACGACCCATTTAGGTTCCTCCTCGAAGACCTGAATCATTAGCGCATGGCGCGGGTTAAATTCGCCTCGCGATGTCATAAGCTTGCGCAATATTGGTGAAGATCGTGCCGCTGTCTTCGGATACGACATCCGATGCATCCCCGACGATATAGGTTTCCAAGCCTCTCGCCTTGGCCAATTCCGCCACCGAGCGATTGGATCGTCGTTCGCTCGCGAACACGATCGTATCGATATCCGGCAGGATTTCGCTACCCTTGTCGGTCACCACAGACACGCTGTCGTCAGTCCCGATCACGATGTTGCGCACATCCTTGAAGCGACGGACTTTCTTTTCAATGGTGCGCCCGACCAGATACCAACGGTCATTCGCCGCAAGCTTTTGTGCGAAATGGCCATGCGCCTCGGCCACGCAAACTTTGCGGCCGCCTTCCGACAGATAATCGGCGGCCTGCATGCCGATTTGGTCACCGCCGACTACCAAGATATTCTCGCCCGGTTCAATGTTCTGTTCGAGCAGATCGTCGATCATGAGCATATTGATATTTTCCGAATGAGCGACGCCGTCGAGCATATTCTGGGGCACCTGCGGCACACTGCCCGTGGCCACGAACACGACGTCGGGCGCGAGCTTCTCGAGCATGGCGGCATCCACGGTGGTATCGAGGCGGACTTGCACGCCGTGTTTGGCCAGTTGCCGCGCATACCACGGCAGCATGTCGCCGATCTCCTGGCGACCCGGAATCATCGCGGCAAAGCGTATCTGCCCGCCGATCCAACTGCGGCTTTCGCAGAGCGTCACTCGATGGCCCGAGAAGGCGGTGCGCCGCGCCGCTTCCAGGCCCGCGAGGCCGGCCCCCACCACCAATATCTTTTTTGGATTGTCCTTGCTCGATCCTTCAATATCGATGCACACCGACTCGCGCTGCATGCGCGGATTGACCACGCAGCTCACCTGTCCCGGCGAACCACGTTTGATCGAGCGCATCTCGTGATCTATGCAGCCGCGACATTCGCCTAGGCACAGCCGTATATCGTCCAACTCGCCGCGCCTGGATTTATCGACGATTTCCGAATCCGCGATCATAGCCCGGCCCATGCAGATGATGTCGGCCTTCCCCTGCTCGAGCAGATCGTTCGCCATCACCGGATTCTTGATTCGGCCGATGGTTGCGACCGGAATGGAAACAGCCTTCTTGACCGCTTCGGCCAGATCGGCGAAGCAGCCTTGTTTTTCATACAGCGGCGGCACCGTCAGGCGCGTCCCCCCCATCACGCCGGCGGTAATGGAAAGATAATCCGCACCTTGCGCTTCCAGGGTCGGCGCGAGGATGCAGGTGTCGGCAAGGGTCCAGCCGTCCTTCACCATGAAGTCATCGCCGTTGATCTTCACGCCGACGGCCAGCGCGTGCCCGACCGCTGATTTCACGGCGCGAAAAATTTCGATCAGGAAGCGTCCGCGATTTTCCAAGCAGCCGCCGTATTGATCGGTACGCCGGTTGAAATAGGGTGTCAGAAACGCACTGATCAGATAACCGTGACCTGCATGAATCTCGACAAAATCGAAGCCGGCTGTCTGACAGCGTCGCGCCGCGGCGGCGAAATCGCGCACCACCTGTCCGATCTCATCGACGGTGAGCGTCTTGACGACCGGACTCGCGCGCGAGTCGAACACGGCAGCGGCCATAGCCGGCACACCGGACGGCGACAGCTGCACTCGATCGCCGGTCTGCACGCCGCCGTCGAAGAGCTGAATACCGAACTTCGTGTCGTACTGATGGACCGCGTCGACCAGCTTCTTGAGCGACGGAATGTGACGGTCGTGATCGAGCGCCAGCGGCATGTTGCGCGGTGCGGATGCCGGGACCACGGCAGAGGCGCCGATCGCCATCAGGCCCGGGCGCGTTTTGGCGCGCTCTACATAGTAGGCAATCATTTCAGGCGTCGCCTGCGCATCGCGATCGAGCATCATGCCGGCCGACATGCCTGGCATCATGATCCTGTTTTGGATTTGCATCCGGCCGATCGCCATCGGCGTGAACAATCGTGCGAGATGACTCACGCCGGCACCCCGGTTGCAGAAGCTTCCGTACACTAGCATATGGTACGATAGTTGGCAACCTCCTGGTCCCACGCTGGCGAGGGCGCGGACGGTGTCCGACCGGCACAGGCCACGGGTGGCGCCGGACATTGACGAGTGATACGCTAGCGCAATGTTTTTTGACCGCGGGACACTGCTATGGCATTGCTGCAATCGGTCGAGGGGCTGGGTTACGGGAGAAAGATTTTCTCCGACGGCCATGATGACTTTCGGGCCACGGCGCGCCGCTTCTTCAAGCGGGAAATCGAGCCCTATGTGAAAGAATGGCAGCAGGACGTGTTCTTTCCCGCCGACGTGTTCAAGAAAGCCGGTCAGGCGGGTCTTTTATGTGCGGGCATTCCTGAGGCGTATGGCGGAGGCGGAGGCGATTTCCTGCACCATGCCATTCTGTACGAAGAGCACGGATTTTCTCCAGCTGGTGCCGCCATGGAGGCCGGTGTCACGACGGACACCGCGGCCTACGCCGTTTATCACGCCGGCACGGAGGCGCAAAAACATGAATGGCTGCCTCAGTTCGCGTCGGGCGAGGCGATTTCGGAAGTCGGCGTCACCGAGCCGCATAGCGGCAGCGATCCGCGCAGCATGAAGACCCATGCGAAGCGGTTCGGCGGCGACTACATCATCAATGGTCAGAAGATGTGGATGACCAACGGCCCCATCATGACCATGTTGATCGTGGCCGCGCGCACCGGCGAGCGCCCCGACGGCCGCGGTCAAGTTTCAATGTTCATCGTCCCGATCAAGGGCACCAAGGGCGTCACGGTGTCCAAACCCATTGAGCTCATGCTGAAGAGTGCGGGAGGGGTCTCGCAGGTTTTTTTCGAGGACGTACGCGTGCCCGCGTCGAGCATTCTCGGCGGCGAAGAGAGCCGCGGGATGAGAGCCGCCCTCGATACCATCACGACTGCGCGCCTCGCCATGAGCGCGCGCATGGTCGCCACTTGCGAGCTGGCCTTTCTGATGACGGTCGATTTCGTGAAGAACCGCGAGGCGTTTGGCCAGAAGGTGTTCGATTTCCAGAATACGCAGTTCAAGCTCGCTTCCGTGAAGACAGAACTCGCCGTCGCGCGCATCTATTTGGATGAGCTTCTCGCGCGCAACGTCGAGGGCAAGGTCGACCCGGTCGAGGCATCGATGGCCAAGCTGTGGATTTCGGAGATGGAGGGACGCGTCCTCGACGAGCTGCTGCAGCTTCACGGCGGAGCCGGTTTTTCGGACGACTATCCCATTTCCAAGATGTATGCCTTCGCCCGGGTGCATCGGCTCTATCTCGGCACCTCGGAAATCCAGCGCCTCACGATTGCGCGGACGATTTGAGGATCGGCCGGTGGGCTTACCCACATCGAGGACACCATGAGCTACACTCAAGATGAAGCGGCAGTTGAGGCGGCACTCGCGAAAACCAAACTCTCCACTGGGGGTGCGCTGCCCGAGCCGCCGCCGATGGGACAAGCAATGCTGCCTATGGGCACCTATGCCGGCAAGGTAGTGGCCATCACCGGCGGCGGGGGCGGCCTCGGCCGGGGTTTCGCCCGCGAATTCGCGCGGCTCGGCGCCACGGTGGCGATCCTGAGCCGCGGTGAAGCGCACATGGCGCGCGGCAAGGCCGTTGTCGAAGAAGTCGGCGGCAGGGCGGTCACCGCCAAGATGGACGTCCGCAATCCCGACGAGATTACCGCGGCCTTCGATAAGATCGAACACGAGGCGGGGCCCGTGGATGTCTATATTCACAATGCCGCGGGCAATATCCCGGGCACTGCTGAGGATCTCAGCCCTCGCGCGTTCAAGGCCGTCACCGGCATTGTCCTGGAGGGCGCATTTTTCGGGGCGCGGGAATTCGCGCGTCGAGCGATTCCCGCCAAACGTCCCGGCGCAATCTTGAACATCGGCGCGCATACCGCGTGGACGGGAGGCCCCGGTCAGGCACTCTCCGCCGCCGCAAAGGCAGGCGTACACAATCTGGCGTTGTCGCTTGCCGTCGAGTGGGCACCGTATGGAATTCGCGTCAATACGCTGGTCCCCGGCATGTTTCCGCAGAGCGACCTCAAGATTGACGTCATCGAGGCGATTTGCGCGCGTACCGGCATTCCCGGCGGCCGCTGGGGCCGACTGCAAGAGCTGGCCTGGGCCGCGACCTACCTCTGTTCGCCCTACGCCAGTTATATCACGGGAGCTACCCTGGTCGTGGACGGTGCGAATTGGCAGCAACGGGGACCGAACGTCGGCGGCACCTTCACACCTGTCCGAGATCAGCTAGGCTATCCGCCGTTCGGCGAAGACTTCGATCCGATCGAAATCGCGCGCAAGTCTCTATGACGTCGGCGACTTGTCACCTACCCGTGCTCGCCTTTCACCTTCACGGTGACCGGCTCGATTTTTGTGGTCGACGGCGCGATGTCGCTGGCGCATGGCCCGCGTCCCGCCGCGTTCACTCCCATCCGTGAACAGCTGGGGCGTGGTCCTTTCAAGGCGGCGACCTAGCCAATTGGATAAGCCATGAACCAAGTGAATATTCCCCCCTGGGCCATCGAGCTCGGCAGATCTCGGAGCGGACTGAGTTCGCTGAACCCCACGGCGACGGCTCTGATCGTCGTCGATCTGCAGAACGCTTTCTTGGCGCCCGGCGAGACATTGGCGAATCCACACGCGCTGGATATCGTGCCGAATGTCAACTCCATTGCTCGGGCGGTTCGACAGCGCGCCGGTCTGGTGGTCTTCCTGCGCCATACGGTCAGCGACGATCCGCGCTACAAACTGACGGAGTGGCAGGCGCGCATGGTGCCCCGCACCGCGGAGGGCGATTTTCTATTGCGGGCCGGCACTTTCGGCCATCAGCTTTCTCCCGAGCTCGACGTGTCGACGCACGATCTCACGGTGGACAAGCATCGGTTCAGCGCCTTCATGCCGAATTCGTCGGATTTGGACGCGATCTTGCGTCAGCGCGGCATAGACACATTGATCATCACCGGCACGGTCACCAATGTGTGCTGCGAAAGCACGGCGCGCGACGCGAACATGCTGGGCTACAAAGTAGTTTTCGTGACCGATGCGACGGCTGCATTCACCGACGAAGAACACAACGCCGCGCTATTGAGCATGGCCGCCGTGTTTGCGGAGGTGCGCGATACGGCGGGGGTTCTGCGACTTCTCGAAGCCTCGGCGCCCGGCGAGTCCGCCGAGGCTTCATCCCCTGTGCCCCTTCGAACCGCTGCAGCGGGCCGGCGTTTCTCAGGAACGCCGCCTTGAGATAAAGTATCGGCTCCAACTGGGGGGAGGAATCTGACATGCCGATTTCGCATCCACCGGGTCAAACGTCGGAAGACTACCTCTCCGCAACATATTTCTTGGACCATGACTGCCCCACCGTATCCCAATTCGCAGTCGAAGCGTGCAAGGGTATCGGCGGTGAAGGCGGTGAACGCGAGAGAGCCGTTTCGCTCTACTACGCGGTGCGTGACAGCATCCGCTACGATGCCTATCGCATCGATTTCAGCCGAGAGGGGCTCCGCGCGAGCCGCGCTCTGGCGGACGGCTACGGTTTCTGCATTTCCAAGGCCGCGTTGCTATCCGCGGCAGCCAGGCATGTAGGTATTCCGGCCCGCATGGGCTTCGGCGACGTGCGGAATCATCTGTCCACCGAGAAGCTCCGCCTCAAGATGAAGACCGATATCTTCGTTTTCCACGGCTACTCGGAGCTGTGGATCGAAGGCCGGTGGGTCAAGGCCACCCCCGCGTTCAATTTGAGCCTGTGTACGAAGTTCGGCGTTCTGCCGCTCGAGTTCGATGGGCGCACGGATTCCCTGTTTCACCCGTTCAAGGCGGACGGCACCCTGCACATGGAATATGTGCGGGATCGAGGCACGTTTTCAGACATCCCCTTCGAGCTGATCAACTCCACCTGGGCTGCGCAAAGAAGGGAGACGGCGGGGTCTCTCGATGAGAAACTGGACGGAGATTTCGGCGAAGACGGAGCGCGCGAGCGCGCCGGCACGGAACGACATTGAGCGCTGCGGCCGCCTCCCTGCCCTCGCCGAGTTCGGTGCAGGGGCTCAAAGTCATCGACTTCGGGCTCGGTCTGACCGGAGCGCTGATTGCGAAGCAATTCGCGGAGCTCGGCGCCCAGGTCTCCCGGATCGAACCCGCGGGAGGAGATCCGTTTTACGACGTGTACCCGGCTTACCGCCATTGGCGCCGGCGTGAGCTGCGAGAATCGGCGGATCGGACCGAATCGATTCTCCAGAATTCAGACCTGTGCATCGTCGGAGGCGAGGACTTTCCCGGCATCACGCACGACCAAAATGCGGAATCGCTTTCCCGCCGGTACCCGCGGCTGATCGTTTTACGGATCCTCAGCTATCCGGGCGACGAGGCCCGCCGGCGTCCCGCCGTCGATCTGCTGGTGCAAGCTCGCACCGGCATGGTGTATGAGCAGTTCTCGGGAAGACCCATCGCGGCATCGATACCGTTGACCGGATACGGCGCGGCCTTGCAGGGATTGATCGGGAGCTGGGTCGCGCTGATCGAGCGGGAGCGCAGCGGGCTCGGCCAGATTGTCACCGTATCGCTCGCTGCAGGCGCGGCGATGTTTTGGGGGCCTTTCTGGATGAAGGCCGAGAAGGCCGACGCAGGATTCGCGGGCATCACGCCGCGCGACGTACGCCACCTGATTTTGCGCTGCGCCGGCAATGAATACGTGCACCTGACGTTCGGCGTGCCGGGCGCCCTCGCCAAGGCCTACAAGGCGCTCGGCATCACCGATCCCATCGATCCCACCGACCGCGGCATGCCCGACCCCGCGCGCGGAGCAGCGAACTTCTACGGAAATTTCGACTTGTTGAATTCGTTCGCTCATCGCCACACCCGCCCCAATCTGATTCGCGCGCTGCGCGAGGCCGGAGTTCCGGCGGAAGCGGTGCTCGCGCCGGGCGATTGCTGGAGCGATGCGCAAACCCGCATCAATGGGATCATCGAGCAGGACGAAACCGGCTGGAGCGGGGTTGGCAACCCGCTGCGGTTCGTCGAACCGGCAAAGAACGCGGCACACCCGCCGAAGGTCAGCGATCCGTCGGCCCCCCCGCTCGCCGGAATCCGCGTGATCGACTTCGGCGTCTTCGTAGCGGGTCCTTATGCGTCGAAGCTGCTGGCCGATTACGGTGCCGACGTCATCCAGGTGGAGCCGCCGACGGGCCGCTCGACGCTGAGTGGGGAACGAACCATCATCAGCGCAAATCACGGCAAGCGGAGTATTTGCATCGACGCCAAATCCGAGGCCGGACGCGCCCTCGTCGCGGTGCTGTGCAAGGACGCGGACGTCGTGTCGCACAATTTCAGGCCCGGCGTAGGCGATCGGCTGTGCCTCGATCGGCGTTCTCTGCGCGCCCTCAATCCTGCGGTGGTGACCTTGGAGACCACCGCGTATGGCGCGACCGGTCCCAAATCCCCCGCGCCGGGCTTCGATATGGTCATGCAGGCGCATTGCGGCTTGGAGTATCGCGCGGGCGGAACGGACAATCCCCCGCTTTGCTGCCGCTCGCCGCTGGTCGATTTCGCAACCGGCGCGATCGGCGCCGTCGGCTTGCTGGTCGGCCTCTGGGAGAGACTGAAGAGCGGCCGGGCGCTCGCCGTCGAGACTAATCTCCTGAATGTCGGCACTCATATGTTGTCGGAGCTCGTCCGCGCGCCCGACGGCACCTTGCATGGGGCACTCTCCTTGGACCACACGCAAACAGGCTTCAATCCGGCCGAGAGCCTGTATCAAACCGCGGACGGTTGGATCGCCATGGCGGCAAGATCGGATTCCATGGCCGCAGCGCTCTCGCAGGTGTTGGAGATTCAGTTGCCCGTTGGACGCGCAGCTTGGCGCGACGCCGAGCGCGCGCAAATCGCTTCGCGCATCGCTTCATGGGCGTCGCAGCGCCTGCTCGACAAGCTGGAGGCGGCGGGCATCTGGGCGGAAGCATGCGCCTGCGATGCTTGGGAATCGGGGTTGGAAGGCGGCATCGTGCGTACCATGAAGGATGAACGATACGGCCAAGTCCTTCATTGCATCGGGCCGCTGGCTCAGTTCTCGCGGAGCAAAACGGTTCACGCGGCACGGCTCACCTCGGAGCCCGGGCAGGACACACGGGCGGTACTCGCGGA
>WNFQ01000798.1_pt1 | contig 32378 bp, 47 predicted proteins | sample 5400171 | NCBI WGS metagenome assembly WNFQ01 (sample SAMN13153356, study PRJNA577476) | soil metagenome | isolation source: 20 cm soil under Madrone tree | place: USA:California | collected 2016-06-14
TTTTCTCAGGAGGTTCAAGGTGTCTGCACTTGCTGCTGTGAGAAGTTCGTGCAGGGGTGTCCTTGGGAACTGACCGACGGAAACGTAATCTGGTAGTTTAGTATGGCCCTGTGGCGTTGCAAATAAATGAGCGAGAGAAAAGAAATTTGCCATAGTTAGTTAGAAAGGAACGAATTAAAAAAAAGGAGAGAAGAAAAGCGTTGTGGTAATTTGGTTGTGTTTCGGAAAGGAAGGAAGAAGGCACGAGCTGAAAGAAAAAATCGGGCGGCGGGAAGGAATAAAGGTGGATCACATACCGGCCATTCCTCTTCGGTTGGTGTGCCAAGGGCACGGAAAGTGGTCTTGAGCTGATCCATATCACTCTCTCCGGGAAGGTATGGCGTTCGGAGCATCAATTCTGCAAAGATGCAACCGACGGACCAAATATCAACGGCTGTACTGTAATACCGACAACCGAACAACAATTCTGGTGGCCGATACCATCTAGAAACACAAGTGTACAGTGAACATTAAAGTCCCGACACACCAAGTCAAACATAGAGTTGGCGCACGGAACGTGGGTGGGTTACACATACTCACCGAGTGATCACTTGACATGTCATTTTGTTTCCTGGGTCCGCTGCCTCGCAGGCCAAACCAAAGTCGGCGATCTTGAGTTGGCCATCCGATGCGATGAGCAGATTGTTTGGTTTCAGATCCTACCTTTGGGAAGCGTCGCAAATCGGGGGGAGGGACGAGGGAAGTTGATGGAATAAAATCGAAAAAATGCGAATTTATTTATTCAGCTGAGGCCAAGGCTCATATGAGAGCGGGGAAGACCACACGCACTCGATGGAGGATAAAATTCCGGTGACAGTATTCCAGACCGCGGAATGTCATGGCCATCCAGCTCTTGATGTCCGCGGGGAGAAAGACGAGCGTGCGATCCTTGATAACCATCTCAAGATCGGTGTCGAGGAACTCGAGGACGAGGTTCAAATTCGTCTTTGAGGAGAACACATCCAAGAGCTTGAAAGAGTGTGAGAATCGTGGAATGGCGCGACGTTTGCGCGCGTTGAAAACACGTACCCCGATGATGTTGGGATGGTGCAGCTCACGGAGGTACTTGACTTCCCGCACGGCAGACATGTCGAGGCCATCCTTGAACTGGCCCACCTTAATCTTCTTAATGGCAATTTTACGACCCGTTGCGAGCTCCCGGCCTGGAGAGGGAGAAAGTGGGGGGGAGCGGACATCTATGGGTGCTCACACAGAAGGGGTAAAACACAAACGAACCGCGATAGACGACTGCAAACGTTCCCTCTCCCACTTTTTGGTCCTTCACCCTTTTGATTCACGTGAATATTGGGATGGCTTTACAGAGGTGGTGGGATACACGCACCATCTCTTCTGCCGTTCTGCATTGGCCCTTTCTACTGCATCCATGGCGAGTAATCACTGATCACAAGCGGGGGGTGGCGGATAAAATAGGAACAAGTGGCGTGGTACTTGTTCTACAGTTATGAGCACCGTCACGTTGTCAGGATGACAGTCACTTGTAGGCAAGGCATTAAGTCCAAGGTAAATGAAAATGTCACTACCATTACAATTAATGTGGTAACCAAAAACTGAGGGGTAGTATGATACAATCGAGTAGTATCCACTCAGTTCATGACCGCGAAAATGATTACCAAACATATCCTGGCTGCCGGTAGGCACTACTAGTAACGTTGATCTCCAAATGCCCGAACGGTAGCTTGCCATTCGGATCATCGAGACACATAGCCCGCTCACGAAGTACACCCCATTGTACCCACCAGTCGTCCGCAGCATCGAAAGCATCGTACGCCCAAACCTCACAAATCTGTCCCCATAATCCCAAAAAGGCATCATCGTTCCATTTGTGCTGCCCAGCATGTAACATCTTCTGCATTTCGAGATCTCGTGCATTGCGTTCAGGTCCCGGAGGAAACATGGTTTGCATAACGTTCGTCACTTCCACTTCATGTAGGAACTTGGAACGTCCTCGACGGAGAGTCTCGTACGCACTCACCAAATGAGGAATATGATCGAGGCCGCGGACGTACGAAAGGAGGGTGCTGAGTACAGCTGCCGCCTCTACGGATAGGCTACAGTTCTGTGTGCTGCAAGGCTGTAGTGACTCGTCAGAGTATGGTCAACGTGAGACAGTAAAAGGACCGACAATGAGCGGATGGGAAGCTTCTCCTATTAGTACAATACGATTAGAGCCATCCGACCAATTTTCGATCTCAGGCCAATCTAGGTAGCTCTGCCAGCAAAAAGAGTCGATTTTCTCAATCATCCTACCAAGTCTGCAAGTTTTGGTTAGGGCTGGTTCATACTGGATTTGGGAGATCCAACCCATACTTGACATCAGAAGTCGTGTCAGCCAGCATTAGAGACTTGGCCGGCAGATTGGGAATCCAGCCTTCCGGCACATCGGGTTCTTTACGATCCCAAAATAAGTGTACTGCATATTCCGAGTCGGAGGTCTGCGATGAGAGTCAGTATTATTCGACCTCGACCTTTCTTATAACCTACTATTGGATAGGCTAGAGCGCGGTGAATAATACACGACATCCTACCAGGAGTGATGACGCACCCATTAAACATCGACGTGGACCGAACCAGTACACCCACGAGTACGCTATACTCTGATTTTTGAGAACATCGTCGTCTAGAAGCCTGCTCATAGGTACATTGCCCGAGAGCACAATGGTACCTGTCCTTCTAGGCTTTACGACTTTCTCCTGAACAGCCAACCGCACGGTGCTGTACTGGCCATCTGCACCAATTATCATATCGGCTTCGAGGACTGTACCATCGGATAAATGTACTAATGGTCTGTCGCAGGACGGTAAAGGGGATGAGTTGTCTGACGGTTCGGAATGGCAAGGTGGCTCGGCGAAAGAGACTTCGGCATCGAATATCACTTGAACACCTGCTTTAAGGGCTGCGTCGTACAAAATTTCATGGAGGTCGCTGTACTGCAATCATTGGTCGGTATATTGATTCCAACTCGATGAATTGGACATACACGAATCATATAAAACATGGCACCCGTTTCTTCTATGACAGGTTCTGCCCAATCAAGGTACCCGATGAGATCACCAGTCTCGTCTAGATGATGAAGTTAGCGACCAAAAAGGGAAGGGCGGGACGGAGGAAGGTGGATCATCAGAGTGATTGCCGATCTTACAGTCCCATATGTGTGTGCCCCCACGCACGAGAGAACCCCTCTCTCTTAGCTCGTCCGCGAGGCCCCACTGAACCAGTATTTTGGTTACGTTTGGCGGAAGACGGATACCTCCCGGGGTCGTCCCTAGTGTCTCGCTTTTTTCGAGAACGCGAACCGTATGACCAGAGAGTGCGAGACCGAGAGCCATAGACAAACCGGCGATCGCTAAGGAGGCTAAGCAGAGGCAGGCTAGGCATGAGGGGAAATAATACTGACCTCCACCAACGACAATGACGTCCAGCTTAAAGGGAGCCAGCCGTGGATGCGACATGATTCGGATTCGGAGAGCCGGAGCAAGGCGTGTGCGCAAAAGTGGCGCGTTGGGTAGGAAGTGAATGTGTATAAAAAGTGGGGGAAAAAGTTGCTTTATTCTGAGGAAGGCGTCTTTAAATGATCTGGTCAAATGGGCAATCTGGTGGCGCTCGTACGCCGTTCAGGGAAGTTTAATTCATCGGCTAAAATACTCAGGCTACCTGGTAAATGTATGGTCAACAGGGGGATCGAGACAATGGCACAGCCCGAGGGGACGGTGTTTCGCGGACCCCTCCAAGCGGACAGGGATCTGTCAACCAAATAAAGGGTATTACATACTCGCTACGAAATATATCGTGCGGGGTGAATTGATGGAAAGCTGAGAATAAATATGACGAGGCGGCGGGAATACGGTAGAACGAGAGTTAGGGGAGGGGGACGAGGTACGCGGGAGTTACGTAAATGATCTGACGCATCGTTCTTTATTGTCTCGCGAGTTCTTGCGTCTGCTTATGATGGCCGTCCGCCTCAGACTTAAGCCCTCCCCCACGCCGTCCCCTCCAACCCTCTCATTCCAGTCTCTGTCGTCCAGCCCTCCTCCCCCCTCCCCCCCCTCCCTTTTGTCCGCTTTACCTCCCCCTACCTCATGGCTATTGTGCAAAGCCCATCTTGCGCAGTGCCGTCGCAGAGCATGCAGGTGCCCCATGCCGTTCATGTCTTCCAGCAGCCATTTACGGACATCCGCTTAGATAATTGTAAGAAGTACGATCTCGACAAGAGTGGCCTCAAAGGCAAAGCCGATGACGGTGAATGCTCATCGTTGTCTTATCTTTTTGTCATAAATTGACTCGTTTGAATGCACAAGCAAAGGGCAAGAAGCGCAAAGGAGATGATATCGATCCCAATGACCCCAACGCACCCAAATCGAAGAAGGCCAAGGCCGCGGCCAAGCCCACCAAGGGTCGTTTCAAGGGTCCCTTCAACCCTGATAGGCACTGTGGCGTCATCAATGATAAGAACTTGCCCTGCTCCCGCTCGCTCACCTGCAAGTCTCATTCTATGGGCGCCAAACGGGCCGTCCAAGGCCGTTCCAAGGATTATGACGAGCTTTTACTCGAGTGGAACCGTGCACATAACCCAAACTGGGTCGAGCCCGTCAAGCGTGAGAGCAAGAAGGAACGCAAGGAGAAAAAGGAGCGCGAAAAGCGTGAACGCAAGCAACGCGAGTTGGAGGAACTCGCGAAGAGGAAAGGCATCGATCTTAGCAAGCCAGGTGCGGAGGCCCAACTTGAACAACTCAAGTCATCTACCAAAAAGAAAAAGAAGGTAGAGAATGCTGCAGTGGCCACCGGAGGTGCTGGCGCGCATCCCTCGGCCAATCACACGAGGGTAGATGACGAACATGGAGCCGAGAATTTTGCGGATCTGGACTCGGAGGAAGAACTCGACTCGATGGCGAAAAGCGTCCGCCTGGCATCGGAGGCACGTCTTCTCGGAGTTCCCCTAGCGATACCCTGCGACGCCGGGTCGTGGTTCGTCGTGCGGAGGGAGCGTCTGCGCACTTGTCAAGACTTGTTTGCAAAGGCCCTAATGAAGGGCGGCGCGTCCAGCGTCGGCGCCGCCGGCGCCGCAGCCCGTCTGGGTACGGGAACCAGTTGAATGTCGTCCACACCACGTACACTGCCGGAACCCATCTATTCCTATCTCCGCCCTTCGAGCCGGTGGCTTCCTCGCGGGATTTCAGGAACGTCGCACGTCAGCACGTTGGCGACCTTCCTTGTGGCCGCTCCGCTTGCGCTTGCAAAGTGTCTCGTAAATGCTCTACAAGGTTTTGTTCGACACGTCTGCTTCGATCACAGTACTTTCTAGTCTATTGTAGGAATCGTGGACCATACATTTTTTGACACAGGATTTTGAATTATAGCCCAATTTATAAGATGTAAATATTACCATGTGCACTACAGTATCAGACCCAAAGAAATTTACCATTCCTCTGTGATGTGGATATGCGTCAAAGGCCCAGCCCGTCGATAATTACTTCGGTCTTGTCACACATTGAATTGTAACGTCGTCTACGGTCTCCTCACCCCCAGCATCCTCCTCTCTACCTTCTACCATCCAGCTGTCTATCAATACCGGCGGTACTTGTCTGGTCGAGGATCAAAAGTCCTGAGCGTTCGCATTGGCCCACTGGCATTCAAATGTTGCCCACTTCAAGTGGCCCTATGGCTTGCGGTGCTGGCGCACTAGAGCCAACTAAACGCATACATTGAAAGGTTACACCTCCGCAGGTGACGACCATAGTTACTTACCCCGTTACCGAGTGTCGCGAGGCAAGGAACTTGAATCGATCGCACATAAATTACATCAGAAAGAGCTTGTCGTGAACCGACGGCGGCCTACGCGTCGTGTGAGTCGGGTGAAGGGTGCGTCGGGAAGGGCCGGTGCTGTGTATCGAGACGAGCGTGTCTACAGTAATTTAACGGGTTGTTAGAAGCGATTCCGAGTCGGAAGTTTGGCTGCGGAAGAAGCACAGGGAGCGCTTGCGCGAAGGGCAAGTCAGGGGAACTGTCAGATTGGGCCGGTCATGTCGGGGCGAACGACTTTGTCTCCAAATTCGGCGCGGACAATTTTGGCAATAGGCCGTGCGGATAAACTCATTGATCATGGGAGTTGGCTTTCCGTGCATAACATCATCGAGTTCGTCAAGTACGGCCGCAGATATAAAATATGGTGGATGCATAGCGGTGCCAGGGACGGACGAGTGGGCGGTTTCTGCTGTATTACCGTATGGGTATACTGTAGTGTCCAGGGCTGAACCGGCGACGGACTCGGAGTTTTGGTAATACTGTAGAAAATGATGTCAGAAAGGGGAGTGCGTGTATACGCATTACGCAAGCGAGTAGCTCACACATTCAGAAACCAAGCTGACAAAAATCACGGAAGAGAATGCCGAGGCAGAGGGAGCATTCAGGTACTAAGTTGATATAACGACTTACTGTACGGGGCTTTCCAGACGTCATCCGTGTGAGACTGTACATACTGTAAGTTTAATCGAGGGTTTGTCAGGGCTACCCCAGCGCGGTAGACAGACAACAGTTGCCGGCCTCGGCCGTCCCTCCCTGACCAGTAAGACAACAGGGACAATAATATCGCTGGCGTTTTTGAGTGCGAGACTGGAGTGGCTGAGTCTGTTGGGGCACCTTTAATGGACTGACAGCAAGGCTTTGAGTACAAGCATTGTCTCATGACAATCACCGACGGCTGGTGGTCGCGTAAAGTCAACGCCCGTACAATAAGAAAACAACTTGGTCAAGATTCACGACCAAGGGTTCAGACGGGTTCCGGTCAATCTTGAGCTGAGCATAGTACTGGATAAAGTTAGCTTTTCGAACTATCACCTCCGAAAGGTAATGGCACTTGTGGTGAATTTAATATGTGAGACACTGAAAAAGTCACTGAGTTAGGCAAGTCGCGGGATGATTTCGCTCGATAAAGCATTTGATGACGTCAGGTCTGGACACCTGTGAAGAAGACGAGATGTTGGTATTCAAAAGGCCTAGAGGACACCTCCCACCTTTTCTCCGTCTTTCTCGTCCTCTCGCCCATCGCCACCTCACGGAATGGCTGCAGCAAAGATCAAATCGGCCACCTCCAAAGTGGCCAATGCTCTCACTCGTCCCACTCTAGTCATTCGGAAGGACAAACGCATCTCCCCCGCATCATCCGCTGGCTCATCGCCCACCTTCACCAAGACTCCCAAGACTCCCGCAGATGAGGGAATAGACTTCTTCGAGTCGGCGATAAGGCACGGTGAAACTCCCATTTATGTGTATGAGCTACCATTAGAGCCTGATGGTGGCCCGAGCAAGAGTCGAGAGGTTTGTCTTGGCCCCAACTAAGTATAGTTACTGCCACGTTGACAAACTTCACCCAGTATATCCGTCTCCCTCCAGCGGATGTCCCATATATCCTCCGCGTTTCTTTAGAGGCAGGCACGCCGGCATCTAGAAATGGCGTGTTCAAAACCAATTTCCCACTTGATGGTGGCGTGTTTGATCGCAGCAAGTTTGTAGAGCGCAAGTAAGTGGTTATTGTACTGTTATATTTTCTCTCGTTATAGATCAACAAATGCGTCTTCAGGCTTCCCACGAACGCCTCTAAACCCATCCATATCGACCTTCCCATATCGCATGCTGGCGCGTTCGCTTATTGGGTTGAGTACGACGACGAAACTCGTGGTCACCGCATCACCGGCAGACAAGGTTACTTTAACATTGATCCACTTCTTCGCGTCAAGGCGCGCACTCCCATCCTCGGAAAGGACTCGAATCATTTACTTCCTGCGAACGGCGGCGCAGTTTTAGAAGATGAAATCACCAACCTCCCTCTCTCCGCAGTCTCTCTTCTCAGCACAGTCTCGAAATGGATGGGTCCTATATCCAAATGGCCTGACTTTTTCGCAGAGGCCCGAGACCGGGGATACAACATGTTACACTGGACACCGCTCCAGGAACGAGGCGAAAGTAATTCGCCGTACTCAATTAAGGATCAGCTCCGCTACGAGCCGAGCATGTTCGACGACCCCAAAGACGTTGAGGAAGACGGCGGAGTCGCAAAAATGGAGGAGATTCTTGCTCTTGCCCGTGATCGATATGGTCTCCTTCATTTGACCGATGTTGTGCTCAATCATACGGCGAACAATAGTCCTTGGCTCGAGGAACACCCAGAAGCTGGTAAGTCTACTTATTCGCGCCATGTCATTCGTGATAAACTGGATGTATTCGACTCATAGGTTACAGTCCACTCAACTTCCCGCACCTAATCCCTGCTCTCGAGCTGGACGACGCCATCATCCAATTTTCTGGTTCACTCAAGGACTACGGTTTGTCCACCGAGATCAAGTCAATGGAGGATATCGAACTTATCCTCGATGCCTTCCACGAGTACATCCAGCGTTTCAACTTCTGGCAGTATTACGTCCTCGATGTTGCGAAGGAAAAGGAAGTGATTCAAGGCGCCTTCTCTTCTGGAGGAGTCGATGTGTGGAATGGACCTGACGTCCAGGGTAAGAGCATCCCCGAACTTGCGACCATCTTACGCGAGTACCGCGGAGGGGAGGTTCTCCGGGGTTTGTCGAAGTACGCAAAACGGCATGGAGTATACGTAGATGGTGCTGTTGCAGCTGGTTTCGTCCTGGCAGCGCGTGGCAGCGACGCGGATCCTGTGAGTACGTGGGGTGATATCGTGGATACGTTGAATGTGCCGCTATATCGGGAATGGGATGAAGATGTCAACATCGTTTTGGAGAACATCAAAAACCGGCTGAAATACGGTCGTTTGGATGATCACGGCCCAAAGCTAGGTGAAATCACGAAGAAGTCAGTGTTCTCGCCCATCTTTTGCGACGAGAGCTGAGGTAATTACAGGTCTCCGATCATGGAGTCTTATTTTGCTCGGATTCCCGGTGCCGAGAAGGAGCCCCTCAAGTACTCCCTTGCCGTAAACGGATGGCTATGGAACGCGGACCCCCTTGCAAACTTCGCTTTGCTTCCTTCCAAAGCTTACTTCCAGCGTACGGTCATTGCCTGGGGCGATTGCGTAAAGCTTAACTACGGCGCTTCGCCTCACGACTCACCATTTCTTTGGGAGCACATGACAAACTACGTGACGACCCTTGCCCGCTCATTCACTGGCTTCCGGCTTGATAACTGCCACTCAACCCCACTGCACGTCGGTACAACTCTCCTAGACCGTGCGCGTACTGTCAATCCAGATCTCTATGTCGTTGCCGAGCTGTTCACTGGGAATGAGGATATGGACACTATATTCGTGAGCAGGCTTGGCATTAACAGTCTCGTCCGTGAAGCCGGCAATGCAAACAAACCTAAAGAGCTCTCGCGCATTACTTGGCGCTATGGCCTCGGAAAACCATTTGGCTCGATGGATGGTGCTTGCCTTACCTCATCATCATATGTTGCCCCTCCGACTACGTCAGGGCGTGGTCCTATCCGACCATGTACCATCTCTCCCATTTTCGGCTCGCTGCCGCACGCCCTATTATATGATCAGACCCACGATAATGAGTCAACAGCCAGCAAGCGGTCGGCAGAGGATACGCTATCAACGGCCGCTATCGTCGCCTTCTCCTGGTGTGCAACGGGAAGTGTAAAGGGTTTTGATGAAGTATATCCCCGATTGCTAGAACTCGTTACGGAGAAGAGATTATACGAGCTTGTCGGGCTGGGAGACACAGAAGGTAAACGCTTTGGGCGCAGCGGGATTGCCGTCGCAAAGAGGCTCTTAAATAGCCTACACCGGGAGATGGTCATCGGGAAATTCGAGGAGGGCCACATCCACCAGGAGAATGATGTGAGTCAACCTAGTTGGCATATTATGGGCATATTCGTAACTTCTCGTCGATGTAGTATCTTGTTATGCACCGTGTACAGCCAAGTACACAGCGGGGTTACCTGCTAGTGGCGCATACAGCCTATCCTTCGTCCCGGGGCTCGAAAACCCGTGGCTTCAGTATGTCTCTCTTTGATGCGACGTTTTAAATGCTTACAGTGACCGGGATAGTTGAACCCATTCGCCTCCGTGGATCGAGCGCTAAATTCATTTTCGGGGCGAGCATGGAATTTACTGAAGGCACTCCCGTTCCACACACGATCACCGGCATTCCGTCAAAGCTAGTGCATGTTCAACCGGTAACTCCGTCGTGGGGGAGTGACGGCCAGGGTCCATATTCCGATATCGTGGTCCCCGATTGCTTTCCACCTGGAAGTATAATGATTTTTGAAACACAACTCGAAGATCTGGATCCTACACTGGACAAGTTTTGTGGTTCTGGAGCAGAGGACGCGTTTCAAGATCTGGACCCTGTCGATTTGAATATCTTATTATTCCGAGCTGAGGGTGAGGAAATGGATGCGACGGGAGGCGAGATAGGCGCCTACGACATTCCAGGATTTGGCAAACTCAAATACTGCGGTTTAGAGGGCTGGATGCATCCCTTGAAATCCATCATACAACATAACGATTTGGGGCATCCTCTCTGTGGCAACCTGCGGGATGGGACCTGGGCGATGGACTACGTATCTAACCGACTCTTCAAGCAAGCAATTACTCTACCCAAATTTCAAAAACCTGCGGAATGGTTCAACGAACGGTTTGAACGTATTAAAGCGACCGCACCGCCTTACCTTCGGCCGAAGTACTTTGCTATCGTGATCTCAGAGGCATACAAAGCAGCTCGTCACATCGCCATCGAGCAATGTTCTGACTTTGTATCGTCTGGTCACTCGTTCACCCAGGATCTGGCGATGGTCTCACTACAAATGCATGGGCAAGTGCAGTCGGCCTCGTTAGACCCCGTCAAGAGTGTTCCCTCACTAGCTGCAGGCTTACCGCACTTTTCCGCTGGTTGGGCTAGATGTTGGGGCCGAGATATATTCATCTCGCTGCGCGGTCTGTTTTTGACAACCGGCCATTTCGAGTCGGCTAAAAGACATATCCTGGCATTTGCATCGACATTAAAGCACGGCCTGATTCCAAATCTGTTGGACTCTGTTCGTAATCCGAGGTCTGTGTCTTATAGATTGTGAGAAACATCGTTCGTCTGACTGGTCTGTAAAGGTATAACTCCCGTGATTCACCTTGGTGGATGCTTCAGAACATACAAGATTATGTCAATAAGGCCCCCGATGGCCCTGCTATCCTCAATGAACCTGTAAAGCGTCGATTCCCCAAGGATGACACCTGGGTGCCTTGGGATGACCCGCGCGCTTATGCCGAGACCAGCAGCGTCGGAGAAATCATTCAGGAGGTGCTACAACGGCACGCAGACGGCATCTCCTTCCGCGAATACAATGCTGGTCCCAACCTCGATATGCAAATGCGTAAGGAGGGATTCGACATTGACATTCGTGTTGATTGGAAGACGGGCTTAATTCTGGGTGGAAACACATGGAACTGCGGAACGTGGATGGACAAAATGGGAGAGTCCGAGAAGGCAGGGACAAAGGGTGTTCCAGGGACTCCGCGGGATGGTGCACCGATTGAGATAACGGGGCTCCTGAAGAGTACGCTGAGGTGGCTAGACGAATTATCAAGCCAAAGCAGGTTCCCCTTCGAAGGAGTTCAAGCAGAAGGTGGGTTTGAGCGTTTTGACGTTCTATGGATACGCCCTTATATCGAATTGGCATTTTAGTGGACGGAAAACGAGTCTTGATCACGTATGGTCAGTGGAATGACTTGATTCAGGAATCCTTCGAGACGGCATACTATGTTCCTCTTGGTGAGCCGATACCTGTTTTCATATCTCCGCTAATCTAGCGTACAGATCCCTCTGAGGACAAAGAATACGAAATCAACCCGGGTCTTGTCAATCGTCGCGGAATTTATAAAGATGTCTTTGGGTCGGGGGCTGGTCGAGAGTGGTCTGATTATCAATTAAGGCCCAACTTCCCAATTGCGATGGCAGTCGCTCCGGAACTTTTTGACCCGGAACATGCGCTTGGTGCGTTAAAGCTCGCAGATGAAGTTCTGAGGGGTCCAATGGGGATGAGGACTCTCGACCCGCGTGATCTACAGTATCGTCCTTACTACGACAACTCTAATGATTCGAGTGATGCTGCCGTCGCAAAAGGCAGAAACTATCACCAGGTCAGTACTTTTGATGATGTGGGTAGTTGCCTCCGCTGACTGTCATTTCAGGGTCCAGAATGGGTATGGCCATTGGGTTACTTCCTACGTGCTTATTTGTACTTCGACTCGAAGTACGGAGAGGGCCAAGAGGTCAGTGGGATTTCTAGCCTTCCATGTTCGTTTCTGAGGTCGTGTTGTAGGATCTATCCATCACTGTACACCACATTTACGACATGCTTCGCGCTCCTCGTGCCCATATCCGTGGTGACCCTTGGGCCGGACTGCCCGAGTTGACGAACAAGGACGGGGAGTTCTGTCATGATTCATGCCCTACGCAGGCATGGAGTGCAAGTACTATTTTGGACGTTCTAGAGGAGATAAATGAGCTGTCATGAAGGTATAGATTGTTTTTGTTAGAATAGAATAGGGATTCAATAAGGCTGATGTGAACTGTGTGGCCTTGTTTGCGAAGGAGATTTGAGCGCAGGTGAAGCGGGTGAAAAGAGCATGACTTTGCCCATCTCTTATGTCTTTCTTCGGGTTTGAACAAACCAATCGATTGCAACAGGAAAAACAAAAGTTTCTCGACGGAAAGGTAGAGCAAGAAGATCTTGCCGTCTACACCTGGGGTGAGGACAGTTACGACGGTCTCGGAGATGCTCTTCTGGAAGGTGGCGATGAACTAAACGATGAGACGTTTGGTGCTACTGGGGAAGTCGGCAAGTTTTATTTCTGAACGAAAATAGGCCTTTGCTCACGGAGAGCAGGCAAGGACTTTGATTTCACTCAGCAGTCTCTTCCACTTGATGTCGATGCCGGTCCAGCGACCCTGTCCGCCGCCGTCAAGCAAACGCTCCCCCAGTCAGATCAGTCAGATTCATCTCGGGACACGGTACATGCCTACGAAGTTCAGGCCCCATCTTCGTGTACGGTCGTCACAGAATTAAGTCCCTTTCCCCTCTCAAATTCCTCCCCTCTGCCCCGCAGCTCGTCTAGGCCAGTCACTTTGGGACGAAAAGTCGCCCTTCTCAGTCCTTCCTCGATCGGGTGGTACTTCTCGCCCTGCGGATCACGTTCGTAACGGCTCCGTTCGTCTGTCAAATCACTCGACTGGTGGCTCCGTCTCGTCGTCGAGCGTCGTCCAATCACATTCCCCCGGTCCTCCCGTCGCACAGCTGACTCCACAAGCTGGAGCACGAACACTGCAGGATATTGAGGCTGAAATGAAGGCCGCTGCACTTGCACAGCGCATGCAGAATGTCGTCGTCACGCAACGACAGCAGTTGATACAAGAACACCAGCAAGGCCAGCAGTCCCACTTTTATCAGCAGCAGCGCTCTGCCCCACCGAGAATGCATCCTCAAGCCCAGTCGCCGAGATTCCATCAGCAATTGCAGCAACAGCAACTCGTACAACAGCAACAACTGCGAGAGCAACAGTTACAGGAGCAGCTGCAGCAGCAGATCCGTCAACAACAGATGCTGGAACAAGAGCGAGAACGCCGATTGCAGGAGACGCAACTTCAGGAGCAGATACGAGAGCGGCAGCAGCTGCAGGAGCTGCAGTTACAAGAGCAGCAGCTGCGCGTCGACCAGATGGAAAGACAGCTCCGTTCCCAGCGTCCTGACATCCGCCAGCACCAGATCATGCAGAACCAGTATCTACATCAACGCCAACCATCAGATCCCTCTCTTCAAGGCGTGGCCCAGCAGCAGTTCGTTCAACGTAGACAACAATCTCCGGCTTTCGTCGACCCACATCTGCAACCTCATTACCAGCAGAAAGGCCAGTACGTGCCTCAGAATATCCAGTTGCAGCAGCGCCTCCTGTCTGAGATGGCCCAGGTGGAGTTCATGCGGGATATGCAGGCATCGTCACAGGCGGAGCAGGACGCTCTGCAAGCTGAAGCGATGCGCAGGATCATGGAGACTGAACGCATGGAAGAGAAAAGGAGGCGTAAGGCTGCGAAAATCGCGCATATGGTATGCCATGCTAGGTGTCATCTTTTATTCGTACCCTAACATTTCCTTCAGTCTCGGTACAACGATCTCATGACCCAGTCCGACAAGGATTTCATCACGCGGATCCAGGTCTCTCAGCTCGTCACGCAGGATCCCTATGCGGACGATTTTTATGCTCAAGTATATGGTGCTATCATGCGCTCACGTCTGGGACTTCAGCCGTCGGACGATCGTGTCTTGAAGTTCGGCTCTTCCGGGGGTGTCGGATTAGGCTTGGGCCAAAAGGGTTCCGGGAGACGGCCAAGCGCTATGCAGAAAATGGAACAGCAAGTAGAACGGATTGTTAATAATGCGCGTCAAAGGGAGCAAGACAAGCGTGAGCTTTTTCTCTCAAACATGTCAAACCTGGGTCCAACCGTAAAGCTAATTATCTGCATCAGCGAATAGCCTCCAGGGCGCTCTCGGAAAGACTGCCGGCCGGAGTTACAAGGCAGCACCCCGGCAACTATTACAGGTTGACACTTCGAATAGTCCCTCCCATGCACACATTTCCAAGGAAGATGCCATCCGGAAACACGGTGAAGGCGCGGCGAAGGAGGCAGCAAAGATAGGTGCAGAGGCGCTTGGTGTTACCGTCGATGTGAGGGTTATACTTCCTTGTGCCCGGCAATGTGCTTATTACTTCTTAGCTGGATGACACAGCTCGCAAGGACCCTTTGACTACGAAGGAGGTGCTCCAGATTCTCGAGTATCTGTATGATGTGGTATTGGATATTGAGCAACTACGACGCGAGCAGTCGAGTCTCGACGTTGAAGACATCGATGTTGTAGAGGCCTGGTGTGTAGTACTGTCATTTAAAACTTTCAAGATTTTCCTAATCTACTTCAAGGAACGCACGGTACTCTGAACTTGTCCAGCAGCTGTGGGATGGCCTAAGGGTCATGGTTCCTTTGGAGACAAGGTAAGTCCGTTGTTGCTTGTTCCTTTGCTGCTCACCGACGTGGATATTTTTTAGTGATCCTCATCCATTCATCTCCCTGATCACGCCTCCTAAAGGCAAAAAGCTATTGCCAAGGATCTCCAGACACCTCTCCTCGCAGCAAATGCTCACTGTTCTTACTCTGTTGGTGGCGTGCTTCTCCCAAATGGATATCGTTTTCCAAGCGCGTATTCTCGATCTTCCCGAGGAAACCACCCGTCAGCAAGACATGGAAAGACAAACGCAGGCATTTCTGGGGAGCGTCGTCCAGAGCATCTTGCCCGTCATTGCCAAGGCAGGGTTACGTCTAGTCAGCGGACTGTTAGGCCTCTTGTTAGAGAGAAGCGATATCGTTTCGATAACTCAAACAAGAGTTTGTGGTTCCGCCTTCTTCTGGCCACCTCGGACTGATCGCCTCCCCGTAGCCCGGCCTAGCCATTTTGACATTGTTTCTCAGCCGGGTCGAGCTGATCAAACAATCCATGTCAACTGCCGCGGATCTTTCGGAACTTCCCACCCAGGAGGAAACAGAGCAATGGTATGAATCTTTCGGCTGTCAGTCGGCATCTTACCGAGGGCGTTTATAGGGAATTGATGTTTGACCACCTCTTCCAACTCCTGCATCCAAATTTATTGTACCTCTTCCCCTCAACCCGTATGTCCACAGCACTAGCCTCCCTCCCGCCGAATTCGGTCCCCCCTACTCGTCACACGGAAGCCCTCGATCAGCCTGTGTGGCAGTTCCTTGCAGCCCTTGCACTGCATGCGACAAATGAGCAACAACAAGCACTCGTCACTGCGCTGCGCGAGAAAGTACTCGAAAATGTCACAAGTGCAAACAAGGGCTGGGTCGCCGATGAGGACGAGCGGCGTGTCAAGCTCGGAAACGTAAACCTCTTCCTACACGCGCTTGGCCTTGACAGCTCGCAGATCAGCATCTAAATTTGTTTTGTCAGCGACTCTGCGCTTAAAACTGTAGAAGTAAGTTACATTGACGATATCCACATCCGCTTTATATTTCGGAAACTAGAACCATTGAAAACACCGTCTCTTGCTGATCGACCGCGTAAGATAAAATGACGATCAACGCATTGTGATGGTTTCCCGGTGTGTTCCGATGATTTCCTAAAGATAACGCTGGGACCCATCAAGATGACCTGCAGCGCCGGCATCGCAATATCCGTATGTTATCCACGACTATGCTGTGTTGGCGACTCCTTCAACAGCAAGACGCGATTCGGTATGAGGGTGTCGGAATCGCAATTTGGCGGTGTTATTCTTTCCTATGACAGGTGATACGTATAAAGACTGCCAGGATAGGCGATGGCTTTGAGCTTGAGGTATTGCAGGATCTGTCGCTTTCATAATGCCTTTTGTGTAATCCCTTACTCACCGGATATCCCTGTGCGCCTCAAGCATCGCAACACTAGAGCGCCGGTGAACCACAGCAGATACCATGAAACGCCTTTGTCATCACCCCTTCCCTTTTTGGGATGGAGTTTTCTGACTCGTTATCCCGAAATGACCATGCACTGCCGCATCAACGAACATCAGAACATGCCATAGCAGGCGTACATGTTTTGGCCCTCCGGTTTGCCAGGTATCCCCCCGTTAGAAGGACAAATCGAGTACCACCGGGCATTGACTCGTCTCTCCGGTCCCAAGTTCCTGGCGTCTTTCCCAAACGGGTGGCTTTGCCAGCGAGACGGCGGCCCAAGCTGGCGCGACATCCTCATCCTTGGCTATGTGGTGCCACAACAGCGGTGCCACAAGCAGATAGATACGAAGTCGTGCATAGCAGGATGGCCTTAGTCGGCCAGTCGGAAGCGCGCCTTACTATTGTTGCGTCCTACAAGTACACGTACTATCAGGATGAGGGCTAGTCGCGTGGAAATCACACTGGTACAGTACAAGAGGTCAAATTCCCCCCTCCCTTTTAAACCCTCATTTAAACCCCCAACAGATACCCTTTCTCCCCTCCCTCTGAAGGACCCTCAGAGCCCCGCAAATTGGATAGCTCCCTCCTAGCAATGGCGTACAATCACTCCAGGGCCCCCCCTAATGGCTACCAGAACCCGCCCTACGCACCCATCCCCTTTGTCCGCAGCGAAGGATTCCTCACGAAGATGTTTGGCCGACGCGACGCGGCATTTTTCATTGAATCGCTCCTCAAAGTGGATGTCAGAAATGTATATCTGGTCGGGAACGTGCCCGGATGTCACAATGCGTTGATGGTCCAGAGTCCGTCCAACCAGGATGCCCATGTCGACGCCTTCGCTCCCCCCAATAATCAGCCCCTTTGGATTTTGGACATGATTCCCCCGCCCATGTACCAAGTTGTCCCGCAGAAGATATGGACTCCACCGAACCAGTCGGACTGGCGCCGATATGTCGAACAAGCATGCCTACGCATGCCCGTCTTTTTCATTCAGAATGACGGTGCAATCGGCCTACCGTTGGTCCGTGCGTTAGCCGGAGACAGGGCATCGCTGCGCGGAGCGGACATGCCCGCCCCTCTGGGAGGGGGCCATTCCACCCAAATCCGCATTGCCGTAAGTACCTCGCCTTTCCCTGGCCTCCACCTCCCCCCCTGTTTTCCCCTTCCCCCCCTCCGCCTAAGTTTCCGGCTAAAAATATGGTCGCATCACAGTGGCCTGAGTATGACTCGTGGGAACGCCAGATACAGATCAGGGACCAGACGCGGCAACGCAATGAAATCACGTTGGAGCGTTTCGTGAAACTCGTTGCGGGCGTCGTTGATAGGTTTCTCACGGTATGGCCTTTTTGTTCTGGCCGCTCTGGGACGTAAGACGCAGTGAGCTGATGTGCCCGCTTAAACCTGTGTAGGACGCATCCTCTGCTGCCGCTCCGGATGGCCCCTGGAGGGTTGGACACGCGGGGGTCACTCGCAACAATGTTATTATCGTCGGCGCCGTGCAGGTCTCAGCAGGAGGGTGGATGCCCATTTTACAGGTTTACATACCGCCGATTGTAACCGCTCCCCCGCAGTATTATCTGCGTGCATAAAGATGATCTCCCGTAGTCCCATATTCTATACCATATATCGTAATGTCGTGTCTTGAAATAATGTGCGTTTGGGTATTTGCATCCGCCCTGGGGGCCCAATACAGGCTTCTACCACCGGTTTCAACTACCGGAGGACTTGCCCATTCTGAACCAACGGGAACCCTAAAAATTTCCCACGCAACGCACGGAGCTTCCGCCAAACTGCCCCCCCTGGAAAGTGATCATCAGACCCTCCGCACAGACACCATGGGCGCATACGAATATCCTACGGCCAATGCACACCCGCGGGATGCATAGCAGTCATCGCCCCCCTTTCCCCCTCGACGACAACACATATTTCACCGCATCATTGAATGATCCGCGCAAGCCTGAGCACCATACAACATCCGGTCGATTTTCTAAAAGGACAATTCCAAGCAGGGCCTTTAAACAATGCTCGTCAAGGTGGAGTGCGATACGTAGTTGATGATTCCTGGAAAGGCTTCCCTCGTTCAAGAAACACAGATCCGAATCCATCGGATACTTCCTCACAACACCACCCGTGACTCGGCGTGAAGGTTTAATTGTAGGGCTTCCTTTGGAAGGGTTGAGGATAATGATGCTTGGCGATAGTTTGCGATCGGAGCCTCACACACAGGGGATGGGCCCAAACACATTTTTTCCTCATGCCGCGGGAAGAGTACAAGAACAACTGAATGTACGTATACCTAGTTACGATTTGATTCCTCTAGTGATACAGTACATCACAGCCTCTTTATCCAACAAATGGACATCGCCCCACCCCACGACGTTGTACCGTAGCACCCACCTTGTTTTACGAACCAGTACAGCGAACGCGCGAAAGAAAAAATCATTATCATATAACCATTCTCGATCCATTCGACAGCGTGGAAGAAACGTGAAAAGCTGGCAATTATTAAAACAGAAAACAAAAGAAGCTGCAGGGCAACTTGAAACAACAAATAATCAAGGGACTAGGCAAAGTAAAGACAACGCATCGTATTGAATAGGTGGATCTGCGCAACCAAATACTTCAGGTCGGCGTGCTTGGCCCCTATCAACGATCAATCCCTCCGACACGACTGACCCATGGAGATCAAGGACAGGGAGTGCGTCCCAAGGGGGCATTCCACTCTCGGGCAAGTCGAGCAACCCCGTGCTGAGGATCTCAGACTCGTTCATATTAGGAAGTGGCATGATCGGTACGTCAAATTGCGCACGCTTCTTGTCAAATATAGCACGTGGCAGCCGCTTGACGTGGGCGCCAGGTTCCAGGCGATTCGTGGACAATGAAGAGAAATTGGCGTAGTTGGGGTACAGCATGGTATAGCCTCGCAGGAAGACCATCTCTATGAAGTACTTCTTCCAAGACTTCTTCCATCGACTAGAGCGAACATTTGGAACGACGTTTTCAGTCAAGGAGAGAGATAAGTCGGTTAGGCGGTAAGCCACATAGGTGTGGAACTCGCGCCAATGTTCCGGGAAATAGACTGCGCCCCAGCTACAAGGTATTTGGGAAAGATAAGGTGTATTTGGCGGAGCGACACTAGTTGCACTGAATAGCCCGCGAGCATTGAAAGGTCTTCGTCCCCCAAGATGGAGTTCAAGGTTCTTCTGCTGGTATAGACTTATGCCAAAAAGTAGGGGCGATTTATCCCTTATGTCGCCATATCTAGATTTTTTCGCCGTGATTGAGAAGCAAAGGTTTGTGACAACAATATCTTACCTATAGCGAAGAAGAGCTAACTTCAACCAAGCATAGAACAACGGAGAAACCTCCACATCGTCCTCCAAGAGTAGTCCATACGAATCGTTCGAACGCGGATACCAAGACTCCACAACAGCAGTCAACAAGCCTCCGTGTGCAACCCTATGATGCACGAATACAGTACCGTGTTCCCATCGGAGATCAGCCACCAGATTCTCAGTGATGGGATCTGCAGTGTCTTCCATGTTTAACCGGAGGTCTAAGGTATCGCCGAAGTAGCGAGCGTTTTCCAAGGAGCGTAGGAGGCGTAGTAGGGAACGTGGTCGGTTGTTCGTAATGATACTAATCTGGACGTCGGGTAAGTTCCAATCTATCAGAGTCAGAGTGGCATCATAATCGACATTGAGGAACATATACTTTTCCATTCCGTTAGGGTCAAAGCACCCATCCAGTCTGAGTAGATCAGATCCTCACGAGGGAGCCGAACCACCGTACACGCGCCGTGCTCAGAATCCCGTACAGCAAGGAGCAAAGAAGCTGTGAATGTGTCCTCTGCTGTCAGAGAGATGATCACATCGAACGGACCAGATAATTGGGAAAGCCACGATGAGACTATTAGAACAGCTGTGGTCGCAGAGGAAGTCGAATGATAATGTAAGGTACATGTGTCCGTGGAGATAAAGGCTTGATCGTGATCCGCTCCTGAATAGAGAAGAATATCTAGGTGATGTCCACCAGCAACCAGGCTACAGGCCACCTGGGAGAACGCAGCAAGATCACCGCGAGAGGGAAAGAAAACACCAAAATGACCGTGAGATTTTTGATTACTAGCAATTGAGGGCGACGGCTCTGGACCAAAGACGCGTAGGTGATAGTAATCGATTGGGCGAGTTGATAAGCGCTGCCTATTGCTTGTTTCCTCGGTTTCAGAATCAGAATTTGATTCCGAGCAATTGTCCGCAGCCAAGTCCCGGCCAATGATGACGCCACCGATCATGTCAGGCCGTTCTTCTGAAACCCAGCGCCCAAGCGCAGACCACGAGTCAAGAGTTAGCTCCGGAAGGGCATAAACATCCGAAAGAGTGAAGCCTGGCAGTACAAAGGGAGGAATGAGGAAATCCGCGGGACGATGAGACGCCGACGGGGTGAGACATGTCTCGCTGTGGGCCTCGGACGTTGGAAGAGCAAAGCCCTTCACACCAAGCGGGAATGTCACGGAGGGCGGATTGAGAAGTAGTGAGAGGGCGGCCTCGTTCACTTGTCGGAGACCAGAATCCTCTAAGAATAACGTCCAGTTAGTGGACACATGGAATGCAGTTTCGATCAGAGCATCGGCCGAACAAGTCGCATGAGGACAAGGCAACAAGGTCAACAGGGTAGACAACGTTTCGCCATATGAGGCAATGATGTTACGGATCGATGATCGCGCTGTGGACAACAACAATTCAGGACAAAGCATGACGACCTCTTGGATAGTTGACTGATACTCGAGCAAGCCGGTGATTGTCAGTTCTAGAGCCTGGGCGCTCTTCTCCGTAACAGGGAGGGCAACAGTAATTGAAGAATTTGAAATCGGTTTTGCAGAACCAAGCTCGAGCATGTACAGAGAACCAGAGTTGTCTACCTGCGGATTGTCAGCAGGGACGAATACAGCCGGATGAATCTTCCACCCAGAGAAATAGCGCTTTGCTGAGAAAGGATCTGAAGAATGGCCGGCGTTTCTCTTTTGCATAAAGAGTATATAGAAGATCATGACCAAAGGGAGTAAAAGGAACCTTTGAGGTTGCATCAAAAAACGATTGCGTCGAGAACGGCGTCTAGATTTGGTGAAGGATGACTTGAACATGCTTGTGACGGTCAAAAGTATAGTGAACCGTGAGACTACGAATACGATGACATAATCTTAACATTGAACGGAACTTTAGAGTACAGAGCTACTGTACGTAGTAGCGACCGCATACAATCTGCGAAGAGGTACAACATACCCTAAGGAGGTAGACCTACTAACTCTTTAATGGGGATCATCCTTGCTACTGAGGCTCCTGAAAAATTCGGCATAAGCATGATCTACATCGAACATCAGCTACAGTAGTAGAGACAAGTGGTCAGCGGAGTTTCTTGGACTGGCGAAGCTATAACTACCTGTCTTGATTGTTCCTCGGTGATCTCCTCTGACGCTTTCATTCCGTTAAGTGTGATCAACCTTTAAATCCGATTAAAAGACACACAGAGCTCTCAGCCAGGCCAGGACGTACCATCCGACCATTTTGCTTCGTCCCTCCCAATCTTTACTTCCCTTGAACCTCGCGTAGCCAGTGACAAGTTCTTGAAGAATCGGATGAAGCTGATCTTTAGCACGCAACCGGAGCTTTATCGCGTCCATAAAGGTGATGAAGCTCTGAGAAGATCTCAGCCTAGGATATCAGAGATGAAAGGGTGTGGCGAAACCTGTGTTGTCTCAGCGACCCATTTTCCGGTCTCCGGACCAGCTTCACTTGAATGTTCAACAGTTGCTGGAACCCCAACCGTAAGGCGGTGAAGCGCTGCGGGGTGATCCATCTTTGGCAAGTGCGCAAAATGAGTCAAAGACCGGTGCCCACAGCAGGCACTGAGCTGGGTTATACGTACTCGGTATCGACTCATGAATTGCTCGATGTTCGGCACATCATCACTGACCAGCTTTAGCATGGTCTTATACTGTGATAGCAATCGAGTGCACGCAGGAGAGTACCTCTTAGTGTCCCGTTCTTAGTGCGTTAGCGTTAACCATAACTTGAGAAAACGACGCACTCTGCCGCCGTCACCGAGTCTCGTACGTATGCGCGTTCCAGATAGTCCAGAGCGACGACAATGCCATAGAGAGTTGCAAGTGACTCGTATTTTTCCCGTTCGGCATTAGTTGTGTAGAGACGGGCTTCTTCGTCAGGAGACAATGGCACAGACATGTGCTTCAATTTACAAAGAAGGACCGGGACGCAGTTGTAAGTTATCAGAGTAATACCACGTGATCTATTACGTTCGCACGTGATGCAAATGGATGGAGTACCGATACATGCAGCTAAAAAAAGTACAACCATATATTCTACGAGTCCAGTGAGCATTAGCTTGCGAGCTGGCTGAGACAACAGCTGTAGCAGACAACGCAATCTCAAAGAGTGTCACAACAATCATACGACAAACCAGCGGCCGAGCATATTCATAGTGCCCATAAGAAAGAGTGCAACTAATTATAATCCAAGCAGTCTACACAAAGAACGGCAATATTTCAGTAAAACATAGATCAAGGCAAACGAACGACGGGAAAGTAGGCACAAGCATGTGCGAAAATATTGGTATCGGACCGTGATCCACCTGTCACTCGAGAGCAAGTTTTGTGGAGGCCTTTGTGAGGTAATCGACCGGATCGGTGATCGATCCCACTGAAAAGCCAAATAATTTTAAGAGCCACGTGCTGTGCCATATTTACGCCCCCTGCCACGTCCCACGGCCAAATCAATACACGGGCCATCGCGCGGGAGTCACGCGAATACGGGACGGCATAGTCGGCGACTCGGGCGCAGAGTGTGCGGCAGCTGTCCAATTGTAGATGCGCGGTGATACGCTGGGAGGGGGCGAAGGCTGCATCGTTTCTCCGCCTGACGTCGCAGTTACGACCGGGTTCGACGACGTAGCTGGCGGGGGCGGTGTGAGGGGTCGTGAGAGGCGTGGATGCTGCAACGCGGCAGAGATGGCTGTTCGCGGGTGGGACTGGGACGAAGGTAGCTGGATCGGGGTGATCTCTGACGTGCGAACGCTAACTCCGGGACGCAAAGACACGGGTGCATCCGCATCCGACTCGCCGTCCGTCACCAACGCAGAGATGTGCTGCGAAGCTCGCGCGCGATTGAATTGACGGGCGTAGAATCGCTCGAATGCAGCAGAGGACACGAAATGGGGCTGCGGTACGGCACTTCGAAGTTCGGAGGTCGAGTGACGGCGTGGAGCAGGGAGTGGAGGGAGTCCGTCGATCGCAGATGTGTTACTCCCGACCGATGGGGGGTCAAACCACAGCTCCATGTCGTGTAGAGGCGAGATCTGTCCGGGAATTGGGGGCAATTCGGCGGGTGTGGCGCGCCCGCTAGAGCCTAGAGAGGAGACATCGCTGCTCTCGACTGGGGTGATAGGCTCCAAGGGAAGGGTAGGGACAGGGGCCTCGTAGACCGCATCCTTGAAAAAAGCATCAGAGTCGGGGTCCCATGCGTTCTCGTAGGACCAGCGAGGATAGTGAGGGTACATCTCATCGTGGGATTCGACGGGACCAACAATGATAGGACTTGCGGTGACGGCGGGGGAGAAGGTACGACCCATTTTTTTTGAGAGTAAGGAATAATAAGAAGAGGGGTGAAGAAGGGAAGGGAAAGAAGGGGAAAGAGTTGAAGAGAAAAGAGTGAGCTGGTACGAGGTCGCTGCTGGCGAAGCTGTGAAGAAACGAGGCTTGTCTCACAAAAAATAAACAAATAAAAAACATTTGCGGTGCCGACTCGGAGACACAGCCGCGGCGTCTACACGGTGCTACCCAAACCTCGAATCCCACTTTCCTATTGACTCCACCATCACCCAGCCGGCTAATGGGGCCAGTCAACGCCTTTGGCCCGAAACAACTCATATTGGCCCAAATCACTCACCGTTGAAACCCATCTCATCCGAACTGATCATCGGATCGTTTGCACTTTCGTGGGCAAGGATGATACATATCGTGTCCTCGCCGTCTAACCTCGGCACCCGAGGAGCTGTGAGCATAGGTACACCCGTAGATCCATGAATGGTCAGACCGATCAAAGGGACGCTCGTGAAAGTCGCCGTCCGCCTAGGCAGAAGCGTTCTGCGCGAGTTTGAGCTTCAATCACAAAAGACAAAGCCCAACGTACGTTGCCGTATCGAGTATCCTCTGTACAAATTGAGGAGTCAGGAGACCGTGCCACCGCATATGCACCACGTCACCGACGGTGAATGGGGTCGGCGCAGAGTAAACGGCTACGTATGGATCTACGCGATCGTTGGCTTGTAATCTGGGCCGGGCCACACGGCTTTCAGATAATCACCGCAAGGATGATATCAAGAAAACATACCGCTGCGCGCCAATATTTACCATCCCAATCCATTCAAACAATGAACTTGCTCGTTCATTCCAATCTTCTAGCACATCATTATCATCGGCATCCGCGCTCCTCTCACCATGAGATACGTCACGACATCCTCCACGTCTGTTTGAGGCTGGCCTTGGGGGTAGGGTGGTGGTCGGGATGTGGACGTTTTGGAGGTTTCGGATGCTTGGCTTTACTTCATGATGCCGAGCACGGGAGGGCGAAAGTGGTCCCGTCCCTTTTTATGCGACACAAACGAGTCTTCCAGACATTGAACATGGATGTACGCAATTACGCACCAGGATGCGAGAGGTGAAATGCGAAATCCCACTGTCCTTGACCAGATTCTTCGCGTGACCGATCCCACCGTGAAATAGAATCATGAATAAAATCTTTGCTTCGAACGTTCACACTCGGTGTATCCAATGATATGTTGATCACTGCCAATGGTGCGGACTGGGGGTAAGAAATATTAAATCGTAAGATGTGGAGTCGGACAAACAATATTGCTCCGGTGCCCCAGGCATTTGTGCCGATATTTTAGACCCGGGCAGACCTAGAGATTGAAAAGTTTCCTTCCCGGCACTCAAAATAGCGCTTCCCTCCCTGCATGACCACGCATCAGGGAGAAACGTTCCGGTACTCGCAACATGAGCGTCGCTTGCAGTCTTCACTGTGACTCGAATATCTCAGCGAGAGGGGCACGCGATGTATAGTAATCTGTCTCGAGTTCGCTGAACGCTGCTTCGAGTTCATGGTCAAAGGGGAAGATGACGTCGACCTGACTTCAGCACAGTCTAACATGAATAGCGACCGGATCTGACGGCGTAGTGATGCATGCCTGGTGAACGAAAGGTCGAGAAGAACTCGTTTCGAGGAGCTTGCTGGAAGGCAAGCGACCAGCTGAGACCATGGTAGTCCGTTTCTCTAGCGGTGACTCAGACGAGGTCATCCTTGTTGGTAGATGCGAAGTGGGACACACGATCTATTGCAAATACTGTACACACCGATGCTCTAATGCAGCACTATGTTCCGTACGAAAAGCAATACCAAGTGTATAGAGATCCAGATCAATACATTCTCATACAATCAATGAAGAATAGGCATTCCAAAAGTGTAAGATTCGGGCTCAAGTCGTCCAATTCTCACATTTTTGAAAATGAATATTCTTCATGATATGGGCAACAGGCATGGTTGACAAATCTACACATACCCTTCCACTGGCATGCAAACAAAGTTAGAGCTACCGCGACAGGGAACATAATGTGGTTAAAATGCAATTCATGACCGATAAAATCGATCGAGGCCCCATGGACAATATCTATGCAGACTGAATAAGCTCGCCAATCTAAACAGACCATAAGGTCTTTGTAAAACACAAGAGAGAACTGGGACTCAATGGGGATTAGGAAGCCAAAAGGCAAGGCTCAAATACATGAAAGGCAAGCAACGGGACACAAAACACAGACAATGGGGGACATGACACAAACCTGAATCCACTCATCCAATCCAATCCACAAACACGGGTTCGTGGCCGAGTCGTGAAGAGCACGTGCGAGTGCACCATCGTCGAAGTTTTTCGGCTGTGGACCGCACGCAATGCATACGACGTCCTTACAGTACTACGGTGTCGGGAGGTACGACGACGGTGCGGTGAGCGTTGGTGCCGATGGTCTTCCCAAAGTACAGCCAGTAGCTATGTTGCTCGGCGTCGGCTTTCGTGATACGTCGGATGAGAATACGACTATGCTGGTTGGTGTCGATGACTGGTATTCCGAACTTCGTCCTTGGAGTGTGGCGGGTGATGGTCGTAGCCGTAGAGAGGCTATCTATGATCTTGTAGTCTGGATGGGCCATTGTCGAGCTCAATGGGATGCCACTGTATGGCTCGACTGTGATGACACCAACGAAGGTTCTGGTGATGTCGACGTCAACTGGGCCTTGCAGGAGGTAGAATTTGAAGACGGTGGCTACGATGGTTGATGCATCATTGATGGCCCACTGAGTTTGATGGGCCGTATGATGCCGTTGAGATAGCGGGACGTCTCGATGGTGAACGACATGGCTCGTGGGGTGGTGATGGTTGGGTGAAGAGGTGATGTGGCCTGTAGCTGCAGTCAGGCTATGTAGTCTGGTGCTTCATGGTGTACGCATGTCAATCACAAAAGAGCCAAACAACACGAGGTGGAGTCGCTTTATGAGTGGAGTGAAGTGAGTCTTTACTTCTCTAGTGTCGTTCGATCGAGGAAAATACACTTCAAAAAGGTGAAAATCGTGTCGTACAATTTTCACATTTCTGAAGCGCATTTCCCTCATGCTGCAACAGAAGAAATAACTGATTAGTACCCCCCTTCTCCGAATAACATTGAGAGTAGCCGTGCTGATCAATCGTGGCGTTTATCTGTGTCCACTAGAGAAAAGGTGAAATGAAGCTGTGAAAAGTCAAGACGAGGGATAAGGCCTATAAGGACTGGTCGCATCATGGGGGGGAAAAGTCAACAGGACCATGACCCCGAGTTCGAGGTACAAATGCATCAACAGCTCGGGACCGCTGAAAAAATGTATTCTCGGCCGGGATTCACCGATATGCCACCGCTACCGTGACTATCTGGAAATGACACTTGGACGGCCTGAACATATGAAGGTAAAGGGTCCTAAAGATCTTAAATGTAAGTTGATAGGCCATCTGGGTTTACCCGAGCCGGTGGGATACTATGTGTCAAGTGAAGACGTGGGCCTCCACAACAAGGAAGATTGGTGTAAGAAAAATGACCATAACGGTGCTCCGCGGACTCGGGCCAATGCAGGCAGTGGACTAAAGGTTGTAGGCAATATGCAACGACGGGTGGAATCTCAAGAGAATGGTCGGAAAGGGCTAGATGTGGTGAACGTTGAAGTTCGTTGAACGCTGAACCGCGACATGTGTTACAACAGCACCCCCCAGTTTTACCCGACCTCGATTCCGCGATGGTCACAGTTGCTTAATCCTTGATAGCTTGATCCCTCCCCCCAAAAAATATCTGTGCACCCCGTAAACGCCAATACTGTATGACCCCAAACGTGCTCAAAAGCAAGGAAATTAGTTTGCAATAATATCTTATCAATCAGTCGCGTCCGTCCAAACCATACCGCCCCGCTGAGGATCACTGGTGTGCCATCAGATCGCTGTACTCGTTCATCCCCTAGAACCTCAAAGGTACCCGGATCGTTCATCTCAACATAATCCACCCTGATCTCGACGCCACGTTTCTCTCCTTCATCTCTAGCCGCTCTCAGTCGTTTAAGCGCGCACTGCACGGTTTTCCGTTTGCTTGCGCCAGTTGTCCAGGCCTGCGCTGCGTCCTCGAGAGCCGCGTAGAGCGCGGGTGCAAGTTGGTGCTCGGCCGGGGTGAGGTATACATTACGCGAGGAGAGAGCAAGGCCGTTTGTGGCGCCACGAGCAGTGGGGACGATGTGCAGGTGATCAGGTGTCGGATGGGAGAGGTGCAGATCGCCGACGAGGCGACGCAGGAGGAGTGCCTGCTGGATGTCTTTCTGACCAAAGTAGGCATTCGTTGGCTGAGGACGTTCGACGTTGAACACTCGATGCGCAATCGTGACGACAGTGGCCACCCCTCTGAAAAACGTTGGCCTGCTGTGGCCTTCCATTTGTTCCCCATATCCATTGACCTCCACGAATGTGCCTTTCTGTTGGGTGATGTCTTGGGTGATTCCTGAGGGATACATGTCCTTTACGGAGGGCAAAAATACAGCAGAGGGCGTGTGTGGTGCATGAGGAGGGTCCGTTGGCTGGTACTCAAGCGCAGAGAGAAGAGAGATATCTTGCGGAAAGGTACGTGGGTATGTTGCAAGGTCTTCGTGAGGCGCAAACTGCGCTGGGTTGACAAAGATAGATACCACGGTCAAGTCATTTTCGGCGAGTGAGCGCTTCACTGGGACGGGATTAAACTATTGGGGTTGTCAGTACGCAGAACGCCATAATGCGACATACCGAGCGATAGGTGGCCATCGTGCAGAGCTCCCATAGTGGGCACGAATCCAACAGATCTTTTGGTCTCGAAAGCTTCATTCCTCCACAGTCTATAATCTTTGATTGTAGTAAAGACAGAAATACGAGTCGAGGATGGAACAGAGGTGGAAATAGACATCGGTCTATGCAGTGCAGGAAATCTTATCATTGTCAATAGACAGCGCATATGAAAGTTGCTCGGTGAACCGGTGAACCTTAACTACAGTGATAGCGCTAATTCCTGTGCTGTGCGGACTTCGTCCGCTTTCTCCACAACTGGTCCCACAGCTGCCATTGGCCCTCCCAGCCACCGTCCTGCCATACTGCCCAGCCATCTCGTATTCGCAACCACTGGGATATCGGGTTCCTTAAAATATAGGTCCGTACTCTCCCAAGCAAAGAGTTTGGGCTCCGAGTTGGGATCAATTCCGCAACGAGATAAAAACTGCTGCCGAAGCTGACGCCAATGCATGCTCCCCAAAGTATCTGCGAGACCGAATGATAGGATAGATGGTACCTCCGAGCAAGTCAGGAATAAATGAATGTAACCAGAAAAGCACATCATTACCTCGAGAAGGCAACTATACCAGCCCATGTAATGATGGCAATGTATGCCAAGATTCGGAAAACCGTCGCCTCGGAAGAACCGCTCGAGGCAAATTTATGTCTAAAGTGAAAATGCAGAATTAGGAAAGTTGCAAAGTACCCCATGTACTGGCTATGGGAGGAGGGAAAGCCGTAGCCATTGGCCACGCTACCTGAGGACAGAGAGCAATGTCAAATCTACTACGCACTTGACAGTCTGTGATGTCATTGCGTACCTGGGGGACGTCCCTGCTTTACTATTCGCTTTATGACGAGGTTGAATGCCTCGCAACCGAACTGTCCAACCCACATGTTGATGACGGTTATCTCGCGCGTGACGATGACAAGGGCAGCATATGACGGCTAATTGGAGTCAGACACCGCACCATCAAATTTCACTTTCACACTTACCATTAGGAGAATTGGGGAAAGGGTGATGAGAGCCATCGCGAGGGAAAAGTACGACGAGTCATCGTCTACGCGGCAATGATCAGGCAACGTATCGCAAGCAGTGAATGGACTCTCACAAAGAACCTGTGAAAGTTCCAAGGACGCGAGAGGCATTTAGACTTGGTTATCCCTCGAGAAGAACACGTGGGGCCGCACTGCAGCCGAGAGACGGGACCCAGCCGAGAGTCAGTATTGAGTTTGGTGTTATACGGCACTTTGGGAGTAAAGTGCTTTGAGCATTTCCATTTCAGGTGTATGCAATGCAGCGGCCATCGGTACCGCCACGTCCCACCAAACACAGCATGCAGGGCGGTGAAAACAACCATCATGATAGAATTAGTGCCTCGATCATCTCTCAAGCCTGACTTCTTTCACGACGTCCATTTCACCGGTGCTTATAAGGTGTTACGTACCCCACGTACCCCTAAGGCTACGCACAACCACCGCATTACAGCCATCACTTAATCAATTTCCCATACATGTCCAGTCATAACGCGTAGATACCTTTCGAGACCGCCTCTGTGCCACGTTGTACGCGCTGCGGAATACAAATCCGGATTCCCAAAAAAAAAAGTACCACCTTCAAGGCTGTTTTGCACTGCGACGACGGGGCTTCGAGTCAGCATAGCTCCGCTAACTGAAAGGCCCGGGCCCGAGTCATTCTTGGTTCGTACCTCACCACCTGACTGCGGAATTCTGACGCTCATATTGTCCACGCAGTATATAAGATGTTGGCGACAAATGTCTCAGTTCAACCTACTCAGACCGCCTTGACCATCAAGTCATGGGCTCGCTTTTCCAGTTGACTTCTGTTGCTCTCCCTTTCCTTGCGCTGTTCAATGACAGCATCGAGAGGACGACTATGCAATCTCAAAATGATACGTTGATGAACGCAACTCAAAACTTGAACGCGACGGTGTCCGCTACGCCCCTGAAGATGCCGACAGGCTTTTCCTCTCTGCTCGCGTTCATATACTCTTTCGCTGCTCTCCAGGACTACGTCAAGCTCATTGTGCTTGGTGGTGCTTTCGAGACTCTTCGGCGGCTTTTCTCGGCTTCGCGCAAGAGTCTCACGGATCAATTTTTCGTAACGGCGACATTCGAAAGTGACGATATTTCGTTTGGTGATCACTCTTTCCCCCTGCCGGTCGCCAAACTGACCCAGAGCTTAGAATGGATGGTGTTCTGGCTCTCTTCTCTTCCTCAGTCAGTGTGTTACAGTTTATCAATTATCCAATCCCTGAAACTTCTTGCAGAATTCTTTCCCGTGATCGTTCTATCCTAGACTCTCTGATTCTCGAGGCGAAGCGAAAGTGGGTGTCCGTAAGAAGCGACAAGATCGATATTTATGCCGCTAGTGAGGGGTCAGTCAGATATCCTTCTCACATTAACGAGAACAATTTATCCTTATCGTCTCCCTCCAAGATATGGAAATGATTGGAGTCCTGTCGCTTCACGCTCCAAACGTCCTTTGAACTCTATCATTCTTGATAATGGGATTAAGGAATTCCTCCTTGAAGATGCCCGTGACTTCATGAAGAGTAGACATTGGTATGCTGACCGAGGTACATCTCTTATCTTACCATCATTCCTAATTCCCTGGCATCTAAACAATCACCTCAGGAATTCCTTTCCGCCGCGGCTACCTCCTGTATGGTGCTCCTGGCTCTGGAAAGACCTCGATCATTCACAGCCTTGCTGGAGAGCTCGGACTTGACATATACGTAATCTCTCTTTCCAAATCAGGACTTGACGACTCTTCCCTGAACGCGTTGATATCGTCCCTTCCTGAGCAATGCATTGCGATAATGGAGGACATTGACGCCGCTTTCACGCACGGACTTAATCGCGACACAACTGGCACAGAGCTCGAGGATCCCCGCCACCGTCGTCAGCGACACCGTCGCCCCAGTCCGGAGGACGACCTTGATGACCGTCAAGGACAGGACCGCGGTCGAACTACGAGCGAGGCTAAGGACGCGCGAATCACGCTCTCTGGACTGCTCAACGCCCTTGATGGTATATCAGCACAGGAAGGTCGCCTACTCTTTGCCACAACCAACCGATATCATTCACTTGACCCTGCCCTCATCCGTCCAGGCCGCATGGACATCCACGTCGAGTTCCGTCTCGCCAGCCAATATCAGGCGAGAGAGTTGTATAAGCGCTTCTACTTCCCGGACGCCGCCGACGAGCCCACGATGGACGATGAGGCATCTAACGACTCTGGGTATGTCACACCGACAACGGGCGACTCCGAGGACCTCACGTCACCTGTATCATCAAAGAGCGTCGGCGGACCGGACGAGCCACTCACGTACAACGGCACAACACACTCAGAGCGCGCGCCAAAGCTGTCAAAGAAAAGGATCGAACGGCTCGCGGAACATTTTGCT
>WNFQ01000343.1_pt2 | contig 32325 bp, 43 predicted proteins | sample 5400171 | NCBI WGS metagenome assembly WNFQ01 (sample SAMN13153356, study PRJNA577476) | soil metagenome | isolation source: 20 cm soil under Madrone tree | place: USA:California | collected 2016-06-14
CAACTCCGAGATGTCCGAGCCGTGTCACCATACACTATAATGGCTTATAGTCTAATCACTTCTCTTTTATCGGACCACGTCACTCGACCTTTACTTTACAGCACGCACGCCCTCTTTCCATAGACTTTAGTCTGACTCGTATTCGAACACCTGGACAGCCGCATCGCTGACACACCCGGACTCGTTTCTTTTGCACCCTGTTTTCCTCTTTCTCGCATCGCCAAGGACTGCATATTGGGACAAGTAGCTACTGTGGACATGTATATGGACATGCTCTCAGACATCTAGAATAGAAGGACAATTCAGGTTCCATTTCCCCATCGCTTTCAGCTTGCGCGCGATCCTTTTTTTCTTTCTCTTTTTCCTTTGCCTCAGCTCATCGCACTCTGACTCGGAGGTGAAACCGAGCCAACGAGCCGTCGTGAATGTTTCTCGCCCCGTCGAGTGCTGATCCCCCCCTCTCTTTTCAGACTTAATCTCTGTCCGCTCGGACTTACCTGCGCGTTCCATTCTGCACTACAGCGGTATACGTCTCCAATGTTCATCATCTAACCAAACATTGAATTGTATGCAGTAAATGTGTAGTTGGCTGGCTCGGATTTATATTGGTGTTTTGGAGCATCAGGAAAAATATCTTTCAGCTTATGGGCCTAACTTATACGGGCCATATCAGCCAAGCCCTCTGGTTCGCAGCTTCCAAGGCGAGGTACGAGGTACCTTGCTCTTGAAGCCGAAAGGCCGTGGCCTGTTTGGCATGATGTGAGGTTATAGAGAGACCTGACTGAGTGGAAAGGAAAATGTTAATCTGGCGCATAAATTCGAGAGCGAAATGTCGCGTAGTGGGTTTATTGTTATTGCGGTAATCTAAGGAAGAGGTTCAGTGCTGTGTGGCGGATCTTGTAATGATGCGGGCTGATCAGGTGTGATTAATTGAAGTTTGTTACTGATGAAATGCCGGGAAGGTGCCAGTGGCTGTGCTTGCATGTGCTCGCACTCGCACAGACTCCATCACTAATCACATCATCATCGACACGCTCGGAGCCGTCCGGAGCCGTCCGGAGTGTCCTAGCCTCGATCTCTCCTCCGGCCACCTCGGATCGTGGACTCAGTTTAGATGCCCTAGGCTGTGCATTTCTACCTTAGTTTCCCGTCGCTTTAGTGGTTCTTTTCAACTATCTAGTTTCAGTCTAACCTCCTTGTTTGCAACTATCTCCCCTCGTTTCACAGCTCTCGCTATTCTCGGACAGTGTTCGGTTTTCTCGAGCAAACCGCCTTGATACCTTTTTCTATACCTAGCGTTTTATAGCGCGACAGGACCGTGATTGATTGCCGTACGTGATTGCCGTAGTTTCGCTAGCGTACATTTACGCATCACGTGCCGTGTGCGACACATCAACAGCCTCGTCGCTTCCGAGTCGTTGACCTTTTTCGTTTTCTTCCGGTTGCTCTCGCTCGCGTCCACTGGTCCTACGACACAAAAAGGACTAGTCAAATATTCGAGCCCTCGTGTATCTAAACAGTTTCCTCAACCGCCGTAATAGAACAGCGAAGTGTTTTTACCCTCTTTTCTGTGTGCCAGCCATCTCAGGACGATTTTCCTTTCACACTCTCTATTGCACGTTTTTTCTCTATCTTGCCGTCGTGATTTTACGCTGAACAAGTCGACGAAGCCAACGTACGTTTCTCTGCCGCCTTCACGCTGATCTTCCTATCCCCTATTTAGGCCCTTATCTCCATCCTCACGGACTCACTCACGCCACTCACCGGCGTTACAGCGGCAACGTCGACACGTTCTCGCCTAGGACCTGCGCCGTATCTCCATTCCTTCCCTTCGAAATAGAGCACGGCCACCGTGGCACTGATGGATTTCTTGTCATATCGGCTATTAATCGAGAGGACCGCGTTACAGAAAATCTGGTGGGTGTTGCCCTCGGTGCGTTGTTTCGCCAACTGTTTTGTCTAGACTTCCCGGTCTTCCGGTCTTCCCGCATGATTAGTAGGTGAACCATGACTCTGCCGTTCCAGTGGGGCGCGTCTGGCGACGTGTTTGAGAAGGCTTCGACGCAGGGCCCGTCGACTGACACCAGTTCGGCTAGCACTCAGAGCGACGTCTGGTTTTCTTTCGGGCGGGTGTACGGGTCGTGTCTTTGGGTTCCAGGCACCACTCCCTGCCGAGTCGTAAGAGGGCCTAGCCCGTCTGCTGTAACCTGTGAAGACGCAGGACTGAGTTGTCTGCTAAGTTAGCATATGAACATACAGGTCCAAAGGAGATCATCAATAGGCATTTGTTGGGGGGGTTCCCGTGGCGTCATCCGAAACGTCCCGGATATGATCCTGACGATTTGGAGTTTGTTGATCAGTGTCTATTTTCCTGTGTACGAGAGGTGGCAGCTGTGTGTAAGAACCGGGAGGTAGATCGCATTGTAGGCGAGTCTCCATGCGCGATGTCGAGACCACGGACGGAGTTACCGAGCAGATGCTGCGCCTGGATGGATGCAACGTGACGCGGGCGCCTGAGGGTCCGCTCAGGTTAGTCTGCCGAGTCGCGACGATTCTGACTGCGATTCGACCGTCTTAAGGGAGACAGGTTTGACACTTGATCTGATCCCGTTGCGGATTACATGCCGTGTCAAAGACAAACCAAACCACACACGATCCAACACAGAAAAATGAAAGAACGGTTCGAAAAAACGATGACATATGTTTTCAACCGCAGCTGGCGATTAATGCGAACTAAGACTAGCCTATGACTGTCCACTCGATTAGCCGACAGACAATTTCAAAGTTGTCAACGCTGTCGCGTCGGGAAGTGAACGGAACTTAAGGGACACGGACGGGGCCATACAGTGACCGCCGCGCTGGAAATCCTAATCTCTTCCTTCTGGACTGAAATCATTCCTTTAGATCCCGCTGGTGGTTGTATTTGAAACCCGTGCTGATGTCTTCCCCAAATCTGATAGTGGGTAGCGGGCTACGATGAGACGGTCGATGTGAATCAGCGAGCTCTCATCGACAAGGTTCTAGCTCGTTATTCCGGAAAATTCACAGGTCAGTCCGTTTCCAAAGAGTCTCATGAAGTAGCTCTTGTAAACATAGCCTCGGATCAAAACAGTGTTTCGAGAGCTTTTACAGAACTCGGATGATGCAGAAGCACGTTCAGTCGAGATTCGGTTCGAAACTGAGGCGTACCTATCCCGAGAGAACGGTAATGATCCCCAGCATCTCCCAAACCTGAAAACAGTCGTGGCAAGTGTTTTTCTCGGCCTTCGTTGATGGCTATGTTCTTATTGCACTTTGCGATTACTCACACAGGTTCACCGATGGACGTTCAAGAATAATGGCATACCATTCAGAAACCAGGATTGGAATCGGCTGAAGAAGATTGGTGCCAAAATTATTCGCATTTACCGCTGTCGCTTTCTCATGTTTCCTTAGCTGAGGGTAATCCCGATGAGGAGAAAATCGGCGCATTCGGCGTAGGTATGTCGAAGCACTATCTTTAAACCGTCGATTTCTCACGCATGGCATCTATAGGCTTCTACAGCTTGTTCTCGGTTACCGACGAGCCCTGGGTCACATCAGGAGGTACGTCAGGGTCACTCCACGAATCCGCCACGGTTCTACTCTTGCACACCAGGGCATTGGATGAACTTTTATTGGAAAGACAAGAAGGATCAGGTCAGTCATGTTTGTACACGGTACTTGAATTCCGTGCCAACAATTCTACCTCACTTGCAGCTATACGTACGCCGCGGAACTATATCAGCTTTAGTAGATGATGTAGTTGATCCATGGACCACTTTTCAAATGACGCTTAGGGAACCTGGCTCTATCCCCCCTGCTTTTGATCTTACCCGCTTCTTAGTTTCTTCTATTACATTTATGACGCACCTTTCTGTGGTTAGCGTATACTTAGATGATAAACGGCTGGTCAGTTTGTCCAAGGACTGCGGTATGCCAAGGGAGGTGCCGATGCTCAACGGGCTCAAAGGCACGAGCCCTCAGGGTCTGATGAATGTGAAATCAATCGAAGCCATACGTGAGTTTTGTTACAGTTTCAGGTAGAATTTGAGTTTACCCTGCACAGCCCTTCATATCGAGGCAGAAGTGGCTCAATGGGTGTACAATGTTGGCTCAGAAAAGCCTTCCGCTACATCTGGGACAGATATACCCGAGACAGCGACACATCAAACCAATGTATTATTTTCGCTACTCGATTGGTTTAATGCGTCCCCTACGCCGGCGCTAAACGTACCCGAGGAATCGATCAACCTTTTGGAGGCAACTTTGTCGAACATTGTCTTGACGATCTTCGCTGTAAATGTCGACGTACAGCTCGACGAGAAAATGACAGCAGAGTTGCGACGTTCAACCTTGAAGAATCCTCCTAGCCGGGAAGGAAGAATATGACTCAGGCGTCAAGGCGGAGGAAGAAGCGGCATTTGCTACCGGGAGTGTGTTTCAAGGGCTTCGGGCTGATCTCGAAGGGTTCGTGGCATCACTCGGAGTAAACTTTTTAATTGACTCGTTGAAAACAGAACTGGTTCTACCCGAGTATTTATTGTGAGCTTACGGTATATGTTTCGTCTTTTGTGGGGAAACTTATTCCTGTAGGGCCACTCGACAGGGAAAACAACCGGTATCGGAGGGCATATGGCCGCGCGGTTCATTCCTACAGTAGAGCGCGAATTGGTTGACCTGGTGTACGCCCTTTTCAATTCATGTCTCCCAACTGACGGATAAATCCCCTCGTTAGTGATCACAACGTGGCAGGTTAGCGCTCATCCATCTCTTCTCATGCGCCAATCCTGATTTCTCATCATAGTCTGGAATAAGGAGCTTCTTTACGTCGGGGGTTTTCTCGCGCGGTCCGTCTATGAATTCGAAGTTGGTGCCATCAAGAAGCTGTGGAACAGAGGTGCAGCGGTGAACGGCCCAGGTGAACTTCCTGACGAGGAAGTTCAGACAAAGCTCCGAAGACATGCTCTACATGTGCTCAAGTTCTTTACATTCCATCCTTCCATACCGTCTCCCGTGGTATCCAACCTGATGGAAAACGCCTTTTTTGCTTGCGTAACTACCCATCCCTTCTCCATCATCTCAGATGGCGTGCGAAATGTCGGCCAAGTCCACATCCCCGATCCCGAATTCTCTGGTTTCCTCAAGCGTTTGCCAGTTATCTCTGAAGATATAGTCAACGGTGCGAAGACTACGATCGCCGCTCTTCGTTCGCGAGGGATGATCAAAAGCATTTCGTTTGTGGACGTTTTGAACGAACTTCGCTTGCGCCCACTTTCTGAGACGGAAACGGTTGAATGTCTCAAGTGGTGGATCGGTGTTACTAAAGAAGGAAACACCCCCAAACGTCTCGAAGAGAGATCGAAGCTCTTGGACGCGCTGGTGGTATCAGTTACTGGGCCTCCTAAGAAGACCATGAAGTTATCCAGTGCTCGAACATTCTTGAGCTCGAGGGCCGAACGCATCATTCCAACTGATAGCCCTCTGCCAAGTACAGTGCTTCCTACGAGTATTACCAGGTCACTTGATCCAGACGTACTCGTATCCGTTTTTCCTTGGAAGCAATTATCTATCTTTGATTGGCTCCGGCATATAATCGATCGGAGGGTGGCTACTGCCAACGCTGAATTCGATGTCACACACTCCACTCGCTGGGCAGAACGAGTTTTATATGTGCTCGCCCAAGCTTGGCAATTTATGACCGACACCGACCAACAAGATGTTATCGGAATACTAAGTGTGGTATCTTGCATCCCAACGTCAATCGGTTTGAAGGTACCAAGCCAGGCTTACTTTCCCAGCGTAAAGTTATTCCGGGATCTTCCCATCGTTACAATGCCATCCGGAGTCATCGTCGTAGGCAACTTGGAGAAAGTTTTACTAGCACTTGGTGTACGCAAACACGTGCAATTGCAAATCATTTTTGATAGGTTTGCCTTGTCCCTCCCTCGAGTTCATCTCGCTAAATTTGATGATCAGGATGATAGAAATGGGAGACTGGACGACGTTTGACCTTGTCAAGTACCTGGCCTCCTATCCATCAACTCAGATATTCCAGGAAATTGAATATCTGCGACGGACACCCGCATTTCCAAAGGAAGGCGCGGGAAAAGAACAAGCGGATGTTGGAACAAGTCCAAGAGTTCAACGATATAAAGCCACAAATCTCTATGAGCCAGTCGATATCTTTCGTGACCTTGGCTTACCTGTTATTGACTGGGGCGCTGATAATCAGTGGAAACCGGAATCCGATGAAGGCAAGTTTTTGTGTTGGGTTGTAGTCGAAGGCCCGAGTGACCAATTAGACAGCCAAATTTATCTTTTCATTGGGTTTGAGGCGAGCACCTCCCTTGCCGGAAATTCTCGGTATTTCCACGTCGGATAATCCTTCCGTGCGGACAAAGGCTCTTTCGTTTTTGTTGGACAATATATCCGACAAGTACCGTAATTACGATCCTCGAGGTTGCCGGCATCTCGCTTTTGTTCCTGCAGTTCTTGGGTCGAAGAAAATGCTGGCGAAACCATTCGAAGTAAGAGATATGCCTCGATCATGGTTTTTACTTGATCTCAACTGATCTATGGGTAGCTGTACGCTGGTCCTGAATGGGCAGCACTAGGTTTTGCCATTCTGGATCCGATGCTTCTGCTTCAGGACGGAGCGGCGAGCAAACTCCAACTCAAGAACGACCCCCCGACTTCCGAGCTTATGACCCTTTTGAAGAGATCTCCACCAGGAGATGAAGAAATAGCACGCCAATGGTTCGAGATTTTATCTGGCCATGTTTCAGGTTGAATCTTTTACCAAAATCCATCCGAATATGTTTTGAAATTCTCCCATTGTCATGTAGAGTTCTCTCCAGCTGAACGACGGGAACTCCAAGAGATACCCTTCGTTCCCGTAAAGTCCACAGGAGACAAGAGCATTATCAAACGACTACAACCAATTCAGTGCTTTTTAGGATCAACAAACTCGGAGCTCTATTCCAAACTTTTTGCTTTCGTGGAATTTGGCGCACGGGCCAACGTGTTTCTGGGTGCCTGTGGTGCTAGACTAGAGCCATCCATCGAGGATTTCGCTCAAGTCCTGCTAGCAGAATCACGGAGAATCTACGAGCTCGCGAATGACCGTGAGGAGTGAGTGTACATCAAGCTTTCGGAAACTAGTCCCAAGTCATATTTATCAGCTACCTTTACGAGCTTCGCAACCTCGCTGTGAATAGGCGACGCCTCAAGCCGGAAATAACTTCCCGCATGAAAGGGTCGAATGTGGTTCTTGGAACACGCCGCGTGAAGAAAGTCGGTGGTAAAGCCTTTGCTGAAGGGAACCAAGACGACTGGGATTTTCAAGACGATTTGCTTCAGCCCAATGAAGTGGCTATTGTAGATGATACCAACGCATACCGACTTTTCGGTGATCGTATTTTCTGCGCACCACAAGAAGACATATTAGAAGGTACCTAGTCTAGTGTTCGGTCTTTCGAGCGTTACTCATTTGTTGTTAGAACTGTACCTCTTCCTGAGCTCCCTAGTAAAGGAATATTACAGGACGTCGGGTGAAGCTCCCTATTCGACGATTGGCGCCGACGTTGGGCATCTGATTCTGGAGCGCCTTCCTCTTTTTCTCCACGAGCATCCCCAGTCTGGTATTACCGTCTCGCTCAATTGGCTGAATAAAGAAAAGAATTTCATTGTCAGAGTATTTGGAAAACTCTTGGTGACCAAGTCCTTACACCATGGAGATATCCGCGACTCTAGGAGCCATGAGGCCTCTGCAGTCGCTAAGCGAGAGGGCAAAGGTTCAATCGAACTCTGGCTTGCGGGGAACAAACAAGTGAACATGTATAAGTGAGTATGTTCGTGAACGAGCTTCGCTGTTGTTTGATGAACCTCTAGGATATCGACATCATTATGTCGTATCATTTTCGAGTCACCAAAGACAAATGATGCCCTGTTGTTCATGACCATTATTTCGACGGAACTGAAGGTACTTAAACTCTGGGGATATAATGGTGCCTCTCCTACCACTTTTATCTTCCTCAGGTGGCTGACTTGTTATTCACGAATTAGTTGACAGGATTCTACGACAGCAGAAGGCCAGGCGCCAAGCGGTCGAAAAGGCCAAGCTCGAAGAGACTGGGAAAGCCGAGCGCGAAGAGGCTGAGAAGGTGAGAGCTGAGACAAGTGCACCATTTATCTGGAACCAACCAGACGTAACGTTGCATGATGCACAGACGAAGCTTGTGATCACACAAACGAATATCCCGTTACCTCCAGCCGATACAGTGGTAGCAAGCCCGTCACCACCAGCAACTCACGGAAGTACCGGTGTTGAGCAAGCACCGAAACTCTTACGCCTAACGTCGGCAATTCATGAGCTTGGGAACTTCCTATGCCTGAATTTCTCAGACGCCTCTGAGTCGTCCCGACCGAATGCTCCTTCCCTAGAAGGAGAATTTGGATATGCACAACCAGGGCCGTCAAGAGAACTCGTTCGGTCTCCTCAGCCAGATCCTACTGTCACTTCGCCAAGTAATATCGGTATGTCACTCGAGGCTGTTACATCGGGATTTCATCACATGTTCCGTGGTATCTAGTCAGTAATATCGATATGGCCATCAAGGCATGTGCACCTGAGAGAAGCGATCTGCTCAGGAACAGGGAGGAGATGCAAATTGTGTTAGAGTCACTGGACGATGGATACTGCCATGTCACTCGCAAAACAGGAGACCTGGAACTTGTCGGCACGTCATATGTTCACTTGTCATGATTTTGTTTTCCTCTTTTAACGTCAAATCCGCAGGTAGCATGGGCGACGTAAACGTTTTCGCGGCGCCAGGTGGGATCTGTTTACCCAACGTCCCAGAGACTCGGTATTAAATTATCTTATTGTAGATCTACCTGAGCCCGAGTCGCTCATCCAACGCAAACACGACGTACTCGCCCGCTTCGTTCATATCCTCAAGCCTCTCGTAAAACTCTACAAGGTTCCGCAAACAAGCTTGCAGGTCTTCGCTGATAAGGAAGGACAGCATATATGTCTCAATAGAGGCGGGTGTTTGATCATGAATTTAAGATACTTCGAGGCCTGGCGTACGTCCTGAGTTTCTCCACTGCTCCGACACTCGATCTTAGTTGGGATCTTGTCAGACGATCGTGATGTCCAAGGAGGCGATTCCAGCGACGCCTTGATCTACTGGTCCGTATTTCTAGTATTTCTCTATAACCCCCCTTTTCTGATGCAATCTTCCCAGGTATTTCATGCTGGCACACGGAATTGCCCACAATCTCGTATATCTGCACAATTCGGAGCACGAGTTCTATTTCTCTGCCATCTGCGGGGCCTATCTGAAGCCTTTAGTCAATTTACTGTCTGATCCGCAACGACTCGTGAGACAGTAGTATAGATTACGGGATGTGAAAAAATGATAAGACTTTCTTTTCCATGTTATATAAATGGATGTGCATAGTAGAATCGGGTGCTCCGCGACTACCTGTGCATTGCATAGGTATCGCTTAATGTTTGTCGCACACCACACAAAAAATCACGCACACTATAAGAGTATTTCTGACCACAAATTATCACGTATACTGTACTGTACCTAAGTTAACACAAGCAGTCCGAGCGTAATCGAGATAATCTTTCAAACGGTGCCGAAATCTAATCTGATCACAAGGGGGTGTTGAACCAAGTGACTTCCTCGTGATTCTGATTAAAGGAGTGGAATATAGATACGCGGTGCGAACTACTGTGTGTCCTACCAAAAAGTGGTACAGCCCCGGCCTGAGTATTGGTGCGGTAGTCCATACTAGTAATCGCTGGTTACCTCTGGTACCTCGGTCAAAGTGAAGAATACGAAATGCTGATACTAGTAAACAGCACTTTTTGCGTCTTATGGTCAGATAATACAAGAATAGTAGGAATTCTCATACTACATTTTGTGACTCCGTTCAATGGTTACTATGACGCGTCCACAACCGTTGGTAAGATGACGACTGTACTCGAGTACTCGTAACGGTACTAAGGCTTATGGGCCCCGTAAAAATCAGGATTAGTCATAAGTCCAACTGTGAGCCTGAAGCTAACCCGCAGAGTCCATCGGATTGTCCTCTCGCTGTTGTACATCTAATGCATTGATTAACAAAAATATAAAAGACGAATGCTTGCCAGCCATGATGCATATAGAACAGGTGACCTCTCTCTCTCGAACAAGCGAGAAGTAGTGATGACCCGAGCTGAAGGCCATCGTCGTAACACAAAAACTGGCATTCCGGATTGCCCTTGATCACAGCGATACCGCACCCGCCGCCCCGCCAAACAAAACACGGAATGACCATATCGCCAAAATCAGGTCTTCCGAGACTTGCTTAACGATAGTGATGACGTCGACGATGCGATAGCAGCAATTTCCGCGCCCCCATTCGATGTGCCCACAACACGCATGGGCACCGCTGGGGGCTTCCTACGCTTTGGCGGCGGCGGCGGAGACCGGCGCTGAACCTTCTTTGTCCTACTCGCCGTCGACGTGGCGCTCGCCGCGCTATCAGCGGGACTTGGCGGTGGTGGGACACGTGCGTCGGAGGTGCGCGCAGATGCAGGTACAAGTGGCGATGAAGGAGATACCAGTGGCACGGAATTTGAAGGTACCCTGACGGGTGACAGAGGTTGGTCGGATACCGTCCCGAGCGAGCCGTGACGGAGTGGAGGGATGACCTCGCGTGAGGCGGGAGGATGGGCGTGCGCATGCGGGCGTCGGTCAGCGGGCCGCTTATCGTTGAGTGTCTCGGAGTTTGTGCGGTGGGGATGTGAAGTTGGTATGGTAGGTGGCGACGCAATGGCAAGACTTAGAGTGCTGTCGTTTGTGGGCTTACGGAGGGCCTCGAGGGTGCGTGACGCTAGCTTTGCGTCTGCTGTTGCTAAGCCACGGAGATTCTCTGCGCTCCGACTACCTTTTAGCGACCGACGACGTAGGACAGACGGATCGGTGGTTGGCGGTGCAGGGGCATTTGGTTTCAGTGTGAGTGACTGGGCAGCCACACGGTCACTACTTGGGCTCGCCGTGCGCTCCCTCCTATGCTCCGCGGAGACCCGCCCGCCACCGGCGGACGTACGTTGCTGTACACACCACTCTCCGTTGAGACATCGTTCGACAAGACGTTTTGTCGTTGAGCTGACTTCGCGAATCCCTTGGTTTGCAATCAGGGACTCGAGTGCACAAACAATTAGTGTTCGCTTATATGGCAGCGAGCGCAATTGGGTTTTAGTGAGGAGGGGATGGAGCACACGGAGGTATGTGTGCCGGAGCTGTAAATCGTTGAGATTAGAGCTTGAGATACTGTCAAAATAATAACATACTGATTCAGACTCTTCGTCCAGGTCAACAATTTCCCGGAGGAAGACATCAACAAGTACACAGAGGTCGTTCGTGTAGAAATATTCTGATAGTCCCTTAGTATTAAAGAGAATATATAACATTTTCAAGACAAGTAGTTGCATAACGAGATCTTCAGGACTTCGCCCTGGTAACCCATTGAAATGAGCGTAAAGAACACGTCGAAAGAAGGCGCCTACCAGCACGATTTAACATAAAAATGAGGTTCTCGCCAAAAGTTTGACTGGTACCATGGCGCCGGATGAGCACATGCAACACGCGATTGTCAGAATGTGCGGCATTCGATAGCTGGTCATGGTTCTGCGGCTTGGTAGTAAGCTCTGCAACCATAAACTGCTCGTTTATCGCAATCTACAGTCAACCGTCAGATGCAGAACGATACCGGAAGGAACAGAAAGTGTACGATAAGTTTGATAACAGAATAATTGAATGTCTCGTCATGCATGCTGCGAGTCTGCTCGACAAGATCAAACAGCTTGTCCAAAAAGTGGTTGACAAACACCTCTGTAAAGCGTAAATGAGGGAATGCAGATATGGGTCAGTGGAAAGACATACTAAGATCTCCGATGGACAACTTGGACGATCGGCAAACTTCGTACAAAAGGCGTACAGATAGCGAACGCAGCCTCGCCTCGATGGGGATGGCCAGGGCTTTCCATCCTGTGCTCGGACCTGAGGTGGTTGCCAAGCCGGAAAACGTGTCCTCGACATCAGGATCCATGTCAACGAGAATGTGGTCCATCAGCAACGGAATTAACTGCTGCCATCTTTTGTGTGAGCGGAGGAAGCCTATGCTGTGTCGTCCATGGCAAAGCAGGACACTGTACAGCATGAACTGGGCGTGGGGATCCGTGTTCTGATGGACTCGGCGTGAATTTATTGGACGCGCAGGAATAATAATGCACAGCATAGCTCACCACTGCTACCTCGTCAGTCAGGATCTCGCACATGCGTTCCGAATGAAACGCGAAAAGCTCAGAGTCGAGGATCAAGTTGCATGCATGTTCAAGTTGTAAAGGACTCTGTAAATACTGTTCTGCAGGTGCCAGGGGTGAGCACAAGACAACCGGGCAGCGGACAGCCACAACACACCGTGATACGACGCGCAAAAAGTCAACGAGCGCTTTAATGCAGAGTCGAGGAGGGATAGTGAAGCATTCTCTGGGATTTTAAGAATATCCTCGAGCTCTGTTCTGTGCGTCGGCTACGGCTACACAGGTGACGGTGTCGCCATAACGCACCTAACCAGAACTCCTGGGCATTCTCGATGAGGTAAACGATTCCGAATCCATCCATCGACGAAACTGAGCCTTGGCCTCTTTACTGACGATAGGACGAAAGCAGAGGGGGGTGGCGAGTCCGTTGAACAGCGCGTCTGGTGTTGGTGTCCAGGTTTCAGGAGCAAAACACGCTGGGCTTGGCGATTCTCACGCTCCACTCGACTTGCTTCTGCTGCGCCACCAACTCAATTTGAATATGCGTGTCCGTGAGCTGGTTTGCCCTTGCTCGGATCCGGAGGAATACTGTAGTGGCATCTTTCGGATCCTACCAGGATATATAAGATCCTGCTAGTGGCTGTTTGGCACTGACCCGAGATAATGACTTGCCAATGCCCAGCTCCACTCGACCCATCCTTGCTTGTGCTTGACTCTGAAGACGAGGCTTTCTTCAAAGCTACAACTAAGATCGATGACACACATGAGCTCCGCGATCATATCCAAATGGTAGCCAGGGAGGCATATGAAGTAAGTGGATCTGGTTGACGAGCAAGGCAGAGAGCGCGGCCAACATCGTTTGCAGGTCTTCCCTTATTGTACAATTAGCTCGTATACTGTCGCCAGGTGAGTAAGGACGATGGCTAGTTTCAAATTACTCAGCCGGCAATGCGTTGAAGGATGACAATCGCCCGTCTTTCTGGATACCCAAGTGCTCTCGCTGTCGGGCTCAGCGATGAGGGCATATTCTTAGATGCCGGGTCCTGCTGTAAGCCATGAACCATATTCACTCTGCTCAGGTATGAACAATCCTGACTCGTTGTCACAGTTGGGGTCGATGTGCGCAAAGTAGCACAGGACGGTTGGCCTGCAAACCGAATCGTTGCCACCGATATCGTGTCTGGTGAGTATGAAGCATTTCCTAGGCTATTTCATGCTCATATATTCCTCACACAGTGTTCTGGGACCTGGGCCACAAGCTCTTTCGATCCTCAGCAGATTCATTCCCTGTTACATTTATTCATGCAGACCTCTTGGACCAGACCCAATTAGCCCCTGGGCCGCCATCAAGCGACGCTCCAGACCTCACCAATCTGAGCTCGCTGAATCAGCTGCGCGGACACGTCACGGCGATTCATGTCTCTGCCTTGTTCCACCTGTTTTCTGAAGAAAAACAGCTGTCCCTCGCGCAGGCCTTGGGTAGCCTTCTCGCTCCTGTCAGTGGCGCGTGCATATTCGGCTGGTCGACTGGCACCACGGAGGTTGGGTATGTCGAATTCGAAGGCAATGTTTCCCATCCCCGACAATTTTCTCACTCTCCATCGTCCTGGGAGGCATTGTGGAACGGCGTTGTGTTCCCCAAAGGATCGGTGGAAGTCGAAGCACATCTCGGAGAATTCGAGCATGATGTGGGAATAAAATTGAAAGGTGGTTTTCCTCCAAAGAGGCTTGACTGGGTTGTTCGAAGGATATAGGTTGGAATGACGTTTATCCGAGATTGCTAATTTCGAGTAACGAGAAGGCTATGCTGTACGATGCAAGGACCCGCGGGGATTATACGATAACGAAGCTTGGCCGATACTAATACACTAATACATAGCAACTGCATTGAACTTGGTGATCTGTTCTCGGGGCAATGTTTCGGTATAGGGTACGCAGATTGATGCCATCAGACCATGTAGATGTTCTGGTGGCTATGACTCTGACCGGACCATTGACGTCGACAAAAGCGTCGAAAAGTGCACTGTCTTGAACCCACTATTCGCCTCAGAGTTATTTCTCCTTCCATACTGTAGATGGATCGCATGAGAAACCAAGAAAAGGTAAGCACCGGAATATGGTAATTTCATTTTGACTCACTGCAGAAGCATCTCGAGTACGGCATTGTGACGAAGATCCGAGTCTGAGGCGACGCTTTTCGTCATACTTGACCTACGCTTACGACATGATATACTGTCTTCTATCATGCATGTGCCCAACCTCGCGCATGGATTAACCTCCACGATTACAGGCCGGAAGTACTAGTGACACTTTTCACCACTACTCCGAATGTGGGACTCGGAGACGCAGTGAGCCGGCCGCGGTCCCTGCCGCGCGGGTGATGGAAACTGGCGCCGTGAGGCTGTGTCGCAGCATGATTTGAAGCTGCCAGCAGGGGTCACCACTCTGGCAATGCACAGGATATTGGATATTGCCATCATGGGCACGGGCATCTTGGCAGCGTCCGGAAATTAATTCCAAAAGTGGAGGTTTTATACGGCAGTATGACCATGACCCAGTTTTTTCGCTCCAAGACTCGAGACTTGTTAGACAGTAGTACCCATTGTGATCATTGGGCGGGACTGCTGCGGCTGCCTACCACAGTTTTCAGAGTCGGTCAATGGTACAGTGAGACGACTCGGCGAATGCCAAAGCTAAGCAGGAGGTCGCTGGCATCGCCCCATGGCGGCAGCTCTTTATTTATTTCAAGTTTAATTACAGTAAGTTACAGTATATGGCGCCCACAGGGCCAACGCGCTGATCTCGATTAGCCCGATCAACGGTGCTCAGGCCTGCCTGTTCCACTGACGCTCAATCTATTATTAGGTCTTGCGGTAGGGAAACCCGTACTATACTGTATAAAGTATAATCAAGCTTATTCGTCGCAGGGAAAAGGGCAGTGACTGAATCCCAACTCAATAATTGTAATGCAATGGGGGCGATGAGGAAGGTCATATTACTCGGAGGCTGGCAATGGCCGCAAGCGATCTAAGTCTTAGAAGGAATGAATGCGGAGGATTCGTTGTGAACAGGAAACGCGGCCGCCTCAATGCTTGTAGTCCAATTTTGGGGGTACAACTTAGTCGGCGTATCAAAAAAACCCATATGCTATTCTAGAAAAGAACCCGTGAATGGAGACGGACGGATGCAAGGTTTTGCAAACGTGCAGTGCCACAATAAATTCGACCAGGTGGAAATGGAGAGGGCGCTACTCTATTGCATGGGCGGCGAGACTACCATAAATACGCACACGCTAGCGTAAGCGCCGCATCGCTGCTTCTCAACTGCGACTGCCACATCGACGCCCACCTACCCACGACCAAATGGGCAACTCTCAAAGCCAGAACTCGTCACCCCGCCCCATCTCAAAACTACCCCGCAAAATTGCCGCTAAGCTCCCCGCAGTGCCCCAGCTGGGACGTGCAAAGGACTCCGGCTATCGGTCTGGCTCTGCCAGCTCATCCGGAACCGCTGTGAAAGCGAATGCAACTGTTGCAAGCACGGGCAGCTCCCAGGCAAGTGCATCACGGCCCGAGACTGCGCCGGCCGCTGCGGGAAAGCATAGCGACGCACCGGCGCCGGTGACCGTACGCCGCAATCATGCCATTTATGGGAGCGCTAACTGACTCTTGATGTCTTTGCTCCCCTCTCACATCTCCCCTTAGTCCCTAAAAGCTCCTTTAGAGATGGCTGCTTCTTCGCTCACCGTCCCGTGTCAAGTGATTTCGTCCTCTGGTGGTGGGGAACTCTAATACTAAAAGAAGCCATCCACTAGTACCGAACTGGGAAAACGTTGGGAAGTGGGACGTACGCTATCGTGAAAGAAGCCGTCCACATCAAAACGGGCAACTACTATGCTTGTAAGGTGATCAACAAAAAACTCATGGAGGGACGGGAGTTTATGGTGCGTTCACGGCCTATTTGCCTCCTGTTCGACCGTTGATCGCTTATATCGACGTAGGTCCGGAATGAGATCGCAGTCCTAAAGCGCGTGTCCAGCGGCCATCAGAATATTGTCACGCTTTATGATTATTTCGAGGTGGAGTCCCTGCACTGTGTTCTCGGAATGGACCCCTGATCGATATATCTAGACTTCGAACAACCTGTACCTTGTCTTTGACCTGTGCAGCGGCGGCGAGCTTTTCGATAGGATATGTGCCAAGGGTAACTACCATGAGCCGTACGTGGTGTGGCCTTGCATCATGCAGTCTCTCTAACACCACTTGTAGTGATGCTGCCGAGTTGATCCGCACCATCATGAAGGCTGTGCAATATATCCACGACAGTGGTATCGTCCATCGTGACCTCAAACCGGAGAACTTGCTCTTCCGGACACCGGCTGAGGAGGCGGACGTCATGATTGCCGACTTCGGCCTGAGCCGTGTCATGGAAGAGGAGAAGTTCCATCTGCTAACGGAAATTTGTGGGACTCCGGGTTATATGGCTCCCGAAATTTTCAAAAAGAGTATGTGGTCTACCGTGCTCATGAGCTTCGGCAGCTAATGAGTAACCGTCGAGCAGCGGGTCATGGAAAGCCAGTGGACATATGGGCAATGGGTGTTATAACCTACTTCTTGTTGGCTGGCTACACGCCATTCGATCGTGAGAATCAGCAACAGGAGATGCAAGCGATCATTGCCGGTGATTACAAATTCGAACCAGGCATGTTTTTGATTCCAACCCCCTCCGCCCTATCTGACAATCGGGCGAACAGAGGAATACTGGGCGAATGTGTCTCAAACTGCAAAAGACTTCGTCACGTCATGCCTGACGGTGGACCCTACGCGGCGCCCGATTGCCTCTGAGGTGCTAAAGCACGGGTGGCTCGCAGACGAAAAGCCGCATTATGTGCCCGATCCTGGCAGCCCAACCGGTGGCCCCACCGACCTGCTTCCTCACATACAAAAGCGATTGGACGCAAGGACGCGCTGTGAGTGCCTAGTTCACCTATTTCTTAACACACTGTCCCACTCACGCGGTTCCTACGTGCAGTCCGCCGTGCCGTATGGGGTATTACCGCAATGAAACGCATGTCCACGCTAGCGTCGCTTGCTAACCCGGGCGCGGGAGAACTTCAAGCGAATGTTGCCAAGTACAAGGAAGAATCAGAGAAGGAAGACGTTAATGAGGTACATCCCACTGGCTTTTTTCTCGTTGTCCTTCCCTAAGCAACCACTGAACACCAACTGACAGGGTCAAAACGTTGTACATCAACACAATCAAGGGGATGAGGCGGAGGCAGCCGACCAGAAAGGGATAACTGGTCTGGAGTCGACATTGCCTTCTCTGACGATGAAGGACACCCCGAATCGAGGATAGATCTATCGTCGAACAGGATTGTCACGTTGACCTAACATTTCCACTGATTTAGTACTTGTCTTTGACTCCTTGGGCTCCACTACATCTTTAATGGTATACATAGCTTTTGTCTTTTGCTTACTTTTCTTTTCTTGGTGACGGACATTCGCTATGAATGCCGTGGGGCAGTTGGCTTCCCTCTGAATCGTTCACATGAATTTGATTTTGCTGTACTGTGCAATGATCTGGGTGCGTGTTACAAGGCAGGTCCTGGAAGTGCTACTTAGCAATGTGGTGAGCTACCTGCACGCTACAACGAAACAAACGTTCGTCGGTTGCTAAAAATTCAGTCGTACTTCAGTTGGTCAAGGTAGATTTGATTACTAGTCGCATGCTGCTCATATCGTCCGAATCGTTCGGCCATTGATACGTCGATATGCGACGTTCGAGTCCGGGGCCTACTTGGCAAATTGCATACTGTACGTACTTTGCAGATGCCGGCTCCCCGGCCCGGGGAGCGTCTGGAACGCCCCTAAGCCTATTTTTGGAGCCTCCCAGGCAGGCTTTGCGCCTCTATATACCATCCCCTTGTTCATGTGTCTCCTTCCCCTTCCCAGTACGATACTCTACGATTATATGACTGACCCACGCGTGATCGCTTCGGTGCCCAGCCCCTTACACGGCACCTTACCTACAATACTAGTAGCAAACGCGACGGTCATTGCACCCTCGCGTTCGCGTGCTCGACTCTTTTACTCCGTCCCACCCCTTTTCTCTTCCATACATTACGCGTCTCACTTTGCTTACAGACATAGCTACATTTCCTGGAGCCAGTAGTACAATACTAGCCTGTAAGTAGATAAATAGCGTGATGTGCGCTGACTCGGTGCGAAATGTCTCCCCGCGTGTGCCCGAACGGGAGATACGAGGGTCACGAGCGATAGTCGCGTGAAAGAAGACGGAGCAACGGATGCCCCACTTCCTTTTCCGTGGCGTCTTTTCGGGCGTCGAGTTTACCCTCGCATTCCTATTACTTTTGACCGTACGTAAAACTTCACCTACCACGTTTGTGCGCCCGTTATCTGATCGATTTTTGCGACTTGCTTGTGCTTGCTTGCTGCGCAGTGTTCGGCTGGAGCAACACCCAGAATGACAAGGTGCTACGTGCGGCACGCTCTAACTCGAGTTGGGGAACTCAAGATGGCCCGGCCCGGCACAACCACGTGCCAATGTGCGGTTGGCCTCGTCGCGCTCGCGCTCGTTCCACACTTCACGCTCTCTCAACGTCGCTTGGTGTTCCGACTACTGCAGAGTGCCGTGGTGTGCATGGCTTTTACTTCCGCCACAGTCGTCAATGCACTGACTGCGCATGCGTCATTGCAATGCGATCGCCTTTGCTCGACCCCATTATTCGCTGCGCGACAGTCCTTCCGCTAGCCTTTTCCTTGCGTACTACCCTGCCCAACCCGTATCTAGTTCTCTACTACTATGGTTTCGTGTTGAGCTTTTCGGGGTTCAAGTTAGCTGATGAGAAAGCAAAAACTACGTCTGGCTGCATACTATTGGAAGCCAAAGTTCCGGTACTTTCCTTTCTTGCCAACTACAACTACAGTAGTACTGGCAGTAACACCATCTGCCAGCACTGGCAGTTTCAGCCTGCTCCCTGTTCTGGTCTCGACTTCTCTTTGCCCTTTGAGTCATTCAATAGATACATCCTTGAGCCTTGCTCTAGGTCAGGATGACCTTAAATGGAACTAGGAACTTTGAAGGATAGGTGATGGTGGCAGCGGCAGCGGGCAGAAGGAATGAGCAGCAACCGAGCGCACATCAAGAGCGTCACATTCGTCATCCACGGGTAGAGGGTACGTGGTCGTCGCACTTGCCGTGTCTTCTTTCGCCTACTACTATTTATGTTTACATGACCGAAGAAACGAACTTCCCCACCAAATCCGCGCAGTGCAAATACACGCTAATCGCTATTCGTTGTTCCTCTTCATTGAGTTGCCGTAATTTGATTGCTGGATACGACATTGGCACGGTTTTCAAGGGTACCAGTGCCAGTTGGAGGCCCATTAAATTCACTACGGACAAACAACCTTCAGTCATCTACTGTATTGAAATCTCTCCGTATCAGCGATCACCGCTTTTCGACCGCATCGTCCATTCGGCATTCGGGGCGGTGTGCATCAGCGCAGTCACACTCCACGGATGTCGGATCGATTGGAGATTCTCCAGCTTCGTGATGGCATTTCTACCCTTTCAGCCAGAGAATTGAGTTCGCCATCTAATCATTCTCGGTGATTCGGGTATGATTTCCTACCCTTTGCTCCGAGTCACTACAGCTGGCTGACACAAGAGAGGCCCGATAGGATGCTCGGTGTTGTAATGTCCAATCATTCACTGGTCATATCCCGATGACGCCCGAAATTCTATGTGTCGAATCGACAAGGGTGCACATTCGTTGTTACCTTCCCTGCCTTTTCTGTCAACAATCTACAGATTCTAGAGCAGGTGTAAGAGCAGCTTATCGTTCTCGCCCCACTTTGATCGTCTTTTCACTCTGCATGACTTACCTATCCCGTGCTGAGCTTGGTCAAACCCTGTTATTCCTCGTCTGTCATCCTATGTGTAATCTAACGCCCATCTACGACTTCTCCCGGGGTACTCGCGCCGACGTATGTATAAAGTAAACCTCACGCATGCCACTGGTTTATCCGCTGCAGTTTTCCCCACCACCCTAGGACAAGAAGGCCGTCATGCCTGGAATATTTCAGGACACAGTTTTCGCCGCCGTCGTCCGTGCTGTCCTCGGGCCGAAGTATTTCGCTCACATCGATGAGATGGACCCGCCCTGTGTCTATGAAAAACCGATTCATCTCCCAAAGTCTTCATTGACATCCACTACTCTCGGATCCGCTTTATTCGAGTTTGGAGACCCGTTTAGTGTCCAGGGGCCTCAGGGAGGCAACGCCGCATACGTCAAACAGGAACCAATCGCAAGTGACCCCGGAGACCCAGAATCCTCGGGGGAGTTCAAGTTATCAAAACCAGTAAAGGTAGAAGGGACTGATTCAATGTTGGTGACTTGGCATGGTCCCAATGATTCAGAGGTATATTCAGATTTGTCATTCGTTCCACACCAAATTGATTTTTCTTTTTTGCGAAGAACCCAATGAACTGGTCGCGTGTCAAGAAACTCTGGGTCATGTTTCAACTCTGCTTCCTGACTTTCTCCGTCTACTTCGGATCTGCAGTTTATACTGCTGCGGTACCAGGCGTAGCAGAACATTTCCAAGTCAGCCGAGTTGCTGCAACTGTTGGGCTTACATTGTTTCTGCTCGGGTGTGGAACTGGTAGGTCATTTTGACATTTCCGAGTCCATTCCCTTACTGATCTGTAATTCGCTGGATAGGGCCCATGCTTTGGTCGCCATTAAGCGAGATGCCTTATCTCGGCCGGATGCCTATCTATTGGTGTACACTATTCCTCTATGTTCTCCTTCAAATCCCCACAGCCCTATCGACAAATTACGGCATGCTCATGGCGTTCCGCTTCATTACTGGCTTTGTCGGCTCACCAATCCTTGCGACGGGAGGTGCAACCATTGGGGACATGTACAGCCCAAAAAAACGGGTATATGGCATGACACTCTGGGGTGCCTTTGCCGTATGTGCCCCTGCAACGGCTCCCATTGCCGGCGGCTTTGCTGCCCACGCGGAAAGCTGGAGATGGACGATATGGGAATTGATGTGGTTGGGCAGTTTCACCACCATCTTCCTTTTCTTCTTCTTCCCCGAGACATCTTCCTCCAACATTCTTTACCGCCGGGCCAAGCGCCTTCGCAAGGCTACCGGTGACAAACGGCTCAAGTCGCAGCCGGAAATTGAGGCTGAGAGCCTCACTGGACGTGATATCGCCATCGATGTGCTTGTCCGGCCCTTCACGCTTAATTTCCAGGAGCCTATTGTTTTGCTACTCAACCTCTATATCGCGCTCATCTACGCACTGTTCTATCTCTGGTTCGAGTCGTTCCCCGTCGTATTCATCGAAATCCACCACTTCAGGCAACAGATGCTCGGCCTCGCATTCCTCGGTATCTTAGGCGGGGTATTTGTTACCCTCCCCGTTTACTTCTCCTACCTCTATTTTGTCGAGGAGAAGATGTACGATGAAAACGGCCAGATCAAACCCGAGAAACGTATGCGCGTCGCGGTCTTTGGCTCCCTCTTGGCCCCGACCTCCTTGTTTTGGTTCGGCTGGACCGCACGTTCCAACATCCATTGGATTGTGCCGATTTTAGCCTCCAGTCTCTTCCCTATATCAGCGCTTCTTCTCTTTGTGAGCCTTATTTTGGGGTTGGTGACGAAGCATGTAGCTAACACGCATGCTCCGTAGAACGTGGTACTAAATTACCTCGCGGACGCATACCCGAAATATGCTGCGAGCGTACTCGCAGGGAATGACTTTATGCGGTGTGCATTTGCCGCGGCGTCCCCTCTGTTTGGAACGGCATTGTATCACAATCTTGGCGTTGGGTGGGCAAGTACCCTCCTTGCGTTGCTGTTGTGCGCTTTCATTCCCATGCCTATTTTTCTGCACTTTTACGGGGAGCGCATACGATTTGCAAGCAAGCGTGCGCAACATAATTAAGAAATGGACATGTCTCGCAGAAGTGATGTTCATCACTATGAATTCAACACACTGTACACCCAATTGTTTTTAGTAATCATTGTTTCTCCTATACCAGTGTACATTTTCTATGATTCTGTAATAGGATTATTGTTCCCACGCTCACGTGTCGGATGCGAGTGCTGTGACGGCTCCAGATTCAGGTTGCTGCAAACACACCATCCCTAGATTTGATACCTCCCTTCATTACACTTTTTCTTCCCCTGTGACCTCACATTTGGTTTATATCTGCTGGAGTCATGAGCCCAAAAGAATACGAAGATCCTGAGGGTGAGCCACAAACGCCAGAAGAGGAGGTTGAAGACGTTTCCGAGGGCGACGTAGCTGACGTCCAGGACCGGGAGCAAGATGGGGATCATGCGGGGACGGAAGCGAGTCTTATGACTATGGAGGAAAGGAGGGCAAAGATGCAGCAGCTCAGAGCTAAATTGGTGCGTCGTGTCCTTTCACTGCGTCACAACTGTCGATTTACTACAAATTCTAGCGATCGTCTACGCTCGCGAACCGTGCCTCTGTGATCGAAGAATCCGCAAAGTACAAAACTGCTGCGCGCGACCTTGTGCGGCTCGAGAAGCAACGCAAACTTGCAGAAACGCTCCGGCTCAGAGCGGATGCAGAGGAGCGTGGCGAGGATGTTGAGAGACAGAAAAACTGGGAGTGGACCGTTGAGGAGAACGAAGAGTGGGAGAAGAAACTTGCGAGGAAGGCTCGGAGAGCGGATTTTGAGTTTCATGGTACGGTTTTTTGCCGTGTTGTCTGTCGCTGGTTTGTCTGCGTTTATGTTGACGACTTTACCAGATGATGCGCATGCTGCTCGGCGGAAATACAAGAAGGAAGTCGATAAGCTCAAGCCAGATTTAGAAGCATATAACAAACAGAAGGAGGCTGCGATGGGACTTGCGCCTGGGACGCTCTCACAAAGTGAATCGTCAACGTTCTCGTTAACGACTTTCGACCCAACACAGGCCTCCAGCTCTCAGGTAACCCATTCGGTCTCTCTCGTGCCTTTGACCAACTCTGAATCCCGTATTTTCAGATGGTCCCGACTGCTCACCAGCAACAGGTCGCAGCAGAGAGTCTCTACCGAGACGCGAATAGTCTACTATATGCCGACAACAAGCCTACTGACGAGGCAATCGACCGTGTCATCGGCAAGATTAATCAAGAGTACGTCTCGGGATTGTATGCGCCTCTGCTTCTTCGCTGATAACCATCCCCTTAGTATCGACAAGCGGCGCAAGTTCTCCAGGAAGCGCCCGAACGAGGATACAGGAGATATCACATACATCAATGAGAAGAACCGCATCTTCAACAAGAAGGTAGAGCTACTGTCTTTGGCCCTTGCAGTAGCTGGATTTTACTGACACCCCTGTCCAAGATTGCGCGTTACTTTGACAAATATACCGCAGAAATACGGGCGAGCTTCGAGCGCGGGACCGCGCTATGAGCGTGTTTTTCTTTTGCTCTACCTCGTTCGAGTCATCTGTATCATTGTATATCTGTCACAGAAGGTGTACAAATTCCTCTCGCCTAATTTTCTACTCCATAGACAATCTTTTCCGTCACGATCGCGTATGCGGTATGCAGAATAGTAATGGGTGATGTTGTCGTGTCTCGCACTTTCTTCATCACAGAGGGAGACCTCGTCTACCTGGCGGTGGCTTGTCCCCCACATTGGCGAACAACATGCGTCGTGACGCATTGGACGTGGATGTTAAGTCACAAACCTGGAAAGAAAGTTAAGTTAATGAAGAGCTTTCAAACCGCATCGGTCATGAGGGGAAGACGAAAATAAGTCAGGATTGCAGAATAAGGTCAGCAGATGGAATTGACTCCATTAGACTGTTGAGCTTGAATGTGAACTGTGTTCATCATGATCGAGATACCCCGTCGAAGTAGGGGTATTTCGAGAAGATAGATAATGAGGAAAAAAAAAGACTCACCACCTCCTTCGCTCTGTGAAACGTGAAAAAGCCCACAAAACAACAAAGACACGGGCCGGGACTTCCAGTTCGAAAGTTTCTCTCACTGGTCACGTGACCGACCTCAACGTCAGCGTCAGAACCGTTCGATCCTCCTGAGGGACTACTTTACTGTACAAAACAATGTTTCTACTTGCTGATTTGTTGAAAGCAATCACCCTCCTTGGGAAATCATCCTCAAGTAGAAACACTTGTTTCTGAGTTCTGACTTACATCCTGGCCATCCTTCTCCCACCCTTGCCAGGGTCAGCTTTACAGCTTCATGAAGGTAAGGTGGCGAGTCATCCTGCATTTTTGCAGTGTACAGTAAGCTTGACCATAAGAGAAAAAATTCTCTCGCTGTTTGTCCTGAACACAAAAGGTCATGCTGTCAATCTCTATAGTAAAGTACAATGGCCAAGTTTCTCAATCAATGTATTCTTGGGGAAGACCGGCTCATAAGGATCCCTCGACTGAACTCTGTCCCCAACTGGGGAGATGCTATAGTGGAGGGGCGGAGCATCAGTGCCAACAGCAGGGGTACTGAGGTACGAACACCCAGCCCAGGGGGACACCTTATTGGGGGTCATGGCTACATCACACAGCAAGCCAGAAACAGAACGTCCGAGACAAAAATAGCTTCAACTAAGAGCAGACGGCACAAATGGCGCCCTTCAAAAGAAAAATTAGTATCCCCCTCGGCCGAGGAATGAGAACGATTTCTACTTACCCCATGATGACGTGCGATACAGTAGTAACTTACTGTACGCATTCTTCACGAATCTGCGTGCGCAACAGTCGGTGGTGCACTGCCTCTGTTTCCACCTCTTCCTCTTCCTCTGCCCCGTTTGCTGGAGCCGCGGCTCGGGGGCGTGCGATGGCTGGTGTCTGGTGTAGTGGTGGCACCGGAAGTAGCTTCTGTTTGATGCGATGGTCGCGAATGGGGATATTTTGCTTCGCGCTGAAGAATCGTAGGAACGGGCAAGACGCCGGGCTGTGCGGTTGCAGGAACAGCGCCGCCACTCGCGCGCTGCGCATCGTCGTCCTTCTTTCTCCTACCTCCGCCCTCCCTCTTCTCTCTAGGAGGACCATCTTTAGCGGACTCCTTCTCCTTCTCCTCCTTTTCCTTTTCCGCTCCGCGTTCCCGTCTGCTGCCGCCCTTGGAGACACCGGCGCCGCTTAAGGCTGCTTCGAAGTGCCGAGAGGCGATACCAAGCACCGGTCGTGCCCTTCTTCCGGAACTGTCTGAACTCGCTGAACAGAGCGCAGGTGCTGCAGACGCAGGCGTGGTGGCCTGGGCATCAGTGTCTTTGGGAGGACTCGAAGGTGTTGCCCCTGCCCCTGCCACGACTTGGCTGGTGATCGTAGTCGATAGCTTAGGTGGATGCTTGCCACCTCGCGCAGACTTGCTCTTGCTAGGAGAGGACGAAGGCGACTTGGCCTCAGACGGTGCATTTCCAGACTTCACTTGCGCCGCTGGGCCACCATGAGCGGATGCCTTCTGGGCGGCTGCAGCCGCCGCCGCCGCCGCCCTCTTCGCTGCCCGCTTGCCTAGCGGTGCAGTCGATTCACCGTTCTGTTTGGACTCGGCAGCGGCACTGGAGGCAGCTGCGGCCTTCTTTTTGGACTCCTCTCTCTTGGACGCCTGAGCGGCTTCCTTGTAGTGAGCATGGTTCCTTTGAATGGCTTCCTTGTCCCGCTGTGCAGATTTCTCGGCTTTGAGTGCGTCCAAGAGAGGTGTAGAGGAAGGCATGGCAGGACGTTCGGTAGAGGCAACTAGAAATGTGTTGTATATGTAAATAAAAGTATGCATAGATGATTGAAATATGCGCAATGCAAACCTAGCATCTCCAAGAGTTGATCAGCATCGTGAGGTTTGGTTGAAGGAGCCTCCAGGGACTGCAGAAAGGCGATGTATTCCTCTTCTGATTTGGATGGTTAACACTGAAAGGCGTCGAGAGGAAATACAACATGCCTTGTTCGATTGTGGCATTCCTACTGTCAACCTTCTTCTTCTCCAGTGGCAACTTCTGATATGGTGCAAACTCAACCACGGCTTGGGATTCGTTCCCTTAGGTCAAGAAGTCAAGTCGCGTCAGCATCCAAAATAAACCGCGCATATACGCACCCGCCTTATCTTTGAATATATGCCCATCGTACTCACGACTGAACTTGGCGACGGAATCCTCGGTCTTGAAAGCGATGTAAGCACGAGAGTGCACGTTCTCCTTGTTCAGCCTTACAGTGTCATCCGCACCATCATCCCCATATAAGCGCAACCGACTATGACGATTCTCATCGGCACTTACTTCTTCTTCACCTTACCAGGCCAATACTCCTTCCAAAGTACGGTGTCATCCGTCACCCACGTCTGCACGGACTGCCAAAATATCTGTTCGGGGAGATTCGGGGGCAATCTGCGCACGACGGTCTTGAGGCGTTCCGTCCCGTTAGCCTTCAACTGTCCCTGGCGCTTTTCCTTGGCCCTGGATCGCGATTGCTTCTTCGCAGGTTCGATGGTCACACTAGACATGTGAAGCAGCCGTGATCGCTAGAGCGGGAGAGCAGCACTAGTACTGTGGTACCTCTGGGAATTGGGAGCTCCCGCGCTCCTTAGGCTAGCCAGATTTGGAAATACTCGGAAACGTGGCAACTTTTGCATTTCGCATCACAATTTCATCACCCTTACTACCTGAGCGGTGATGTGGAACATCGGGCGCGTTCTCGGACTTTACTACAATACAGTACAGTACCTGATAGCGCCCGCGAACTTGCCCATTCAGGGCCATTCTACTTAGGGTCTGCTCAGGGTCTCGGATTTCGGGGCCCAGATCCTAAGCATAAGCATTATGTGTTCCAAAGCAGATGCCCCTTTAATGCGACCATCAGTTGCGTTGACACCCAACTTGTTGAAACAAGGATGAACATGAACATGTGCAGCTGTCATCGCATGACACACAGAATTTGATTTCGGCCTGTTTCCCCGTTTCGGCCGAACCTTTGATGATACACTCACGGCCAACAGGAATAGGGGGGGTTGTCGCCAAGAAAATCTCCTCACCATGCGTGATGAAAAATAGGACTGGTGATATATGGTACGAACATATGCCAGGACAAGCCAACTACAAGAGATCATAGATAGTTCTACTACGGCAGTGTGCAGGGGTATACGGCAATCAGAGGAAGAATGCAAAGATAATAGCAGCGACACCAGTAGCACCGAGAACATGGGGTACAACCATGTGGCCAGCACCATTGTTTTTAGAGCTGCCCGCAGCGCTACTGGCAGCGGCACTTGGCTTAACGGTAGACGCTGCTGCTGCGGATGTGCCAGAGGGACGCGTAGATCCGGTAGCTGCGGCTGTCGAGGGTGCTCCAGATGCGGTCGTTAAACCACTGATCTGAGCTTGGATGGTGGAGTTGAAAGTGCCCGTCATCCCACTGAGACTGTTCGAACTTTTAGGAGGACAGCTAGAATAAGAAGAGGATATGACACACGTGAATTTCGCAGAGAATGCCTCTACGTTGAACTGGGACTGGTTCGCATCTTTCAGGTTAACAGACGTGAACCTGATAAAGCTAGAAAGAGTGATTGGTCTTCTTTTAGAAAAGAAAGTAATACAAGACTCACTAGGAGTCGAAGTTGGGTCCAACAGAAGGATCAGGTGTCCAAGATAACGAGGAAGCCGTGGCAACATCAGTATTGCCGATCAATTGCAATTGAGTCTATGAATCATTAGGTCTCAATACAACAAGGAAACAGTTTACTGTAGGGAGCACACCTGCTGACTCTGGCTGCCAACGAATAGGCCAACGGTGGCAGGGCCGAACGCAGTAAGGTTGGGGGCCTTACCATCGTCTTGCCAGGTAATTGAGAATGGCTTGCCAGCGGGTATGTTGGTGGAAGCTGTGGGATTAGTGATCTTGAAGCACTATGAGTTAGGGATGTGGATAAAAATGTAAGGTACGGACGAAAACGTTCGCGTTGGCCAAAGGAGCAAGGGCTGCAAGAGAAAGAACGAAAAGTGAGGAAAACATTGCTAAGTCTTTTGAGGCAAAGAGAAGGAGTGGGAGAGAGAATGAGAGTGGACGCGCTGAAAGCGACGGGTTGAACTGACTGGCAGGTGAAGGGTCAAAAGAAAAAAAGAGATGGGACCGACACTCAGGCTATTTATGTCCATGGGCGTCTATTTGTGACAGTGACAGAACGTAACGGAAACGGAGCAGATTTCCGATCCGGCGAGAGTCGCTCTCCGGCCACTTATCTCTCTGTTTTGCTGTACATCCACGTCCGAGAGCTTTCCATGTGAACTGACGGGAAAATCTTGCCTAGATCTAAGCGGTGCCTAGCATTGTGTGGCTTGACCAGACTCAGACTCGGCACTAGACTCGGTTACCATCACCTGGAAAAGAGCCCCACCCCGTTGCGGCTCATGGATCATGTGATGGCATCCATGGCGAGGGCGCTTCACGACGATACTACCTACCAGTTCCTACCCGGAGGTTGGATGCGCTGAACTCTTGTGTCTTCTTTCCCACCTTGTCCCATGCGCGTCGTCCCCGGCTTTGCAACTGCAATTCTTGCTTTAACCCTCTCCCGTGCTGTGCTTGGTGCTCTTTATGTGCGGTATCCACTCGACTAGTCATCAATTTGATACGATATCTAGATCACAGGTTATAAGTCCGCTGCAGACGACCGTTTGTCATGGTAGACAACCCTGTCCCGTCCAGTGGTTGGACGACGGTGAAAAGCCACTCTTGGCAACCATGGGGCCGTGCTATGTCTCGTTGTACGCGGGAAATGAGGTTCGTCCTTACGTCCATAGCCAATTCCATTTGAACCAACATTCCGTGCGCAGAGTTTGATCCAACAGATTGAACCTGTCGATGTATCTACCACTCATTCGCTCACCTTCACGGTAAAACCTATTTCTTGAGTGCGAGACATGACTTTTTTCGCTGACTGCCATTCAAGCCAAGTCCCAACGCTGGTCCAAACTCAAACGCCTAGTACGAGAATTCCACATGAGAGCGGCACCGTGCTAATTTTATCCTGCCTAGCTATCTTCAGTTTACTTCGGTCAACTCACCAGATCCCTCTCACCCATTAATAGCATTTTCTTCCAGCTTCTCGTACGTGAGCTCTTTGACTTCTATGGTATTGATTTGCTTATTTTAAACGCATAGACTTGACCGGATGAGCGGCTCGTTCCAAAACCCGAATCCTGAGCTCACATCTTCGATTCCCGTCCCGTCTTCTGTGCTGACCGCGCATCCTGACCCAATCTCCACAACTTTACTCTCCGGGATTATCTCGCTTTCGGTGCCGCCAACATTGTCTTCACCATCTTTGTCATTATCTTCTCGTCCGGCGTCAACCTCCCCTTCGACCACCGCCACCTCCACCTCTTCGCGTTCGGATGCTGCGGCGCGGCATCCCTTGCGACCTTCGTTCATTACATTACTTGGCCTGTGTGTTTTATATTTAGTATAGTGTAGATTAGACTGTCATTATGAATTCGTGAGCCATTGTCAATTATACAAGTAAGTTATTACCATGTGCTACTATAGCCGTGATGAATCTTGTCCCACAACACGCCACGTTGGACACGTTACGATAACGAGACGCGTACGCATTCCACGTGCTCACGTTCACACCTTTCGAGTCCACGACGTCAAGATCTAATGTCTCTTTCCCTAGAGGAGGATGTTGATGCCAGCCAGGTTCGGACGCTCCCAGACGGTTCCTTATGTATGCTAACTCTGCAACAGCCCGTTATTTATATCCCGTGCGATGAAACCGGCATGGGTGCGAAACCCCCTCGGCCGACTTTCGTATATTATGAACATTTAATATCACAGGACCCGATATCGGAGATGACACGGATCAATTCATAGCCGAAGGATATTCTCCCTTTGATGAAAGAGATTTGCCAGGAGGCTATGTCGCACGGTTCAACTTGTACAGAGCTGCGTGGAGGAAGTGTCTCGGTAGGATCGAAGTGCGTGTAGTCCTCTTTATCTTTCCCTTTCTGCGCCCGTGTTGAAACTGAGTACCTAGCATATCATCAACTCCCTTCATGCACCCGTAGTGGATGAGATCGTCCGATCTGTGCACCGAGCATATGATGATGTTCTCCCTGGATTGCCTTATGCCGAGCTACCTGTCATTGCGATATCGGGTGCGTGCTTTGCGGCTTGGCGAGTACACCAAATTATATATCAGGCAATAGGTTCCTCAACGTGCCAAGGGTTCATTGCCAACATTGCCAGCCGACTGGAAGCAAATTCCGTTGAGGAGAGCGAAGACGAGGACCCGCCACCTAGCTCATACATCACCCATATCCACCCATCCGACTGCTCTAACATTATGTCGACCATGAAAGCTCTGGTCACAGGGTTTGTAGACCGCCCTCCTGCTGGTCAAGACGGTGAGACAGGTCATAATACAGGTGATTCACGAGCTGAGGACGTTTCGTTGCCAGTAAAACGAAAACCGACGACATCGTTATCCAATTATGATATTGAACTACTTAAGGTCTGGTATGGCGTTCTCCGAGATGCCGTTGGTAGGTTGTATGTTCGTTCATGAGTGGGTGTGATATTGACATCTCAGAGGGCCCTGAGCCACCGCCGCAGCTAGTGGTCTTTCTCCATGAGTTCGAACAATTTGACAAGGCTGTTGTTCAGGACTTGTTCTATATCTGCGGGCAAGCGAGGATCCTTTAAATCAACGACGCCGCTAAACGATGTCTTAGTTCTTACGTGCCACAACTTCCCCTAATATTTGTTCTTGCGCTGTCGTCGCCACACAATTCTTTTCTCAATGCTGTCTATCCACAATCCGTGCTATCTTTGCTTCGGGTGGATACTTTCACAATTCCATCGGGAACTGGATTTCTGGAGGAGGTGGTTACAAAGGTACGTGAGACGCGTCCATCCATCTATTCGATATGCCGTCTAATCACCTCACATCCAGACATTCTTCGACCTTCATTTCGAACCGGATATCATGGTTGGCCCCGCAGCTCTCGATTTCCTAACCGATTTTTTCTGTCGTAACTCTACTTCCGTGGAAGGAGTACTCTTGATCCTCCAACTGGCTCATCTAAAGCATTTCGATGAGCCACTTGCCACCTTCGTGCGAGATGAACAACTCGACACGCCATCTGCCAAACAAGCTTCCAAGAAGCTCTACGACCCCAAGGCAGCCGCCTTCGTTGCATCGCTGTTTTCATGGTCATTTGGTTCCCGGGAATTGGCATCGAATGAAGGAGGCTGGCAAGTACACGATGTCGCTGGGCTGTTGGCTTCCATAGCCGAGGCACGAACAGATTTTCGCTCTTGCCTGTGTCGATTGAAGCTTGCGTTCGGGATGATGCGCAAAGTACACGAGGTGATGCTCAATCTTGGGTACCGGGGTATAGGAACGGAAATGACCCCGCTCGAGATGATGAGTGCGAGCCTAAAGGGTGGGCTGGTGCGTGAGGGGAAGTATCTCGGAACGATGACGAGGTCAGTCACTCGCACTCTACACCATCCTTACCGAATCCGAATCTGTGTTTCTCGTCTTACGTTGTGGGGACGCGGGGACACAGGAAACTGTCTGGAGAAAAGCTTACGGTCTTGCTGCGGGAACTGCGGTCTTACCTGGACGAGCTTCCAGACCACCTAGATGAGGTTCACAAAGTGCAGCAGCGCGTGATTACCGCCGCCGCGCTGCTCGAGGACGACAGGAAAGGTGCAGACAACACGCAAATCGCGGATGAGTTTGGGAATTGGCTTATTGGCTACTTCCAGTGAGTTTTCTTTTTCCTTCTATCCACAAAATTATTTCCGCGGATAAGCTGATGCTCAAAACCTAGAGAGCATATAATCAATCTAGAGGACCTCCGTCTATGGGAGATCTGGCATACTGGATCAACCCCATTCCCTTCTGAGGTCAGCCCACCCCCCCTTTTTTTTTTTTTCATCTTCTGTTCCTTTTTCTCTATT